>JABAOE010007945.1_pt1 | contig 20573 bp, 15 predicted proteins | sample 7062141 | NCBI WGS metagenome assembly JABAOE01 (sample SAMN14538627, study PRJNA623070) | marine sediment metagenome | biome: marine biome [ENVO:00000428]; feature: marine pelagic biome [ENVO:01000023]; material: deep marine sediment [ENVO:00002113] | place: India: Gulf of Khambhat ... | reverse complement strand
TCTTCTGATGTAGACTTCCGCCTGGCTGGCGTCTCCGAGCTTGAGAGAAGTCATGGCCAAGAGAAGGTGGAGATCGGGTTCTTTGGGATATTTTTTGAGCAGGGCCTTGAGGGAATCTCGCGCTTCGGTTGCTTTACCTTCCGCTAACTGTCGTTTCCCTTCTTTCCAGAGGTCATCCTGTTCAAATCGGCTGGCGCCATGTGCGAGAGTAAACCCCAGGACCAGGATCGCGACGGTAGCACTCCAAATCCTCAAATATTACTCCCACATCTTGTTGATGATGTCGTCCTTTTTTCCCTCCTCGATGAGCCTGTCATTTTTTAGGGCCTGTCTCAGGCCTACCCACGTGAAGAAAAGGACCAGTAGCAACATGCCCACTATAGGGATATTGTCCGGTTTGGTAACGATCTCCAAAAAATTTTGTAATCCTGTCGGCTGCTCCATAAATTCACACCACCTAGTTGCAAAAATACACGAGAAAACTATTAGAAAATAATGAAAATGTCAACGCACGCTGGCAATTGTCAGGGTTTTGTGGCATACGAGAATTTAAGACACAATGGTCACGAGATTTACCTGCTTCAACCTGTTCTTCATCTTTCTAAGCTCTTTATTCGCCCATCTGTTTCTAATAACCCCAGCTTCGGATGCCTGTCCTCTGGTCATCAGGGCCGGGGCCCCGCGCAAGGCACAGGTTACCGTGGGCGGCTACTGCCGTATCAATGGGACCCTTACTCAGTCCGCGCCTGTGCGCCGGGTGGGCATGCGCGAGCGTGCCTACATTACGAATAGTGACGGGGACAGCTTCTCCATTGTCGACCGGAAGACCTATCAGGTGTTGAAGACCCTGCCGGTGGGGGATTACCCTCACCACATGATCGTTTCAAAGGATGGCCGCCACCTTTATATCGGCAATACTCATTCCGACACCGTTTCCACTTTGGACCTGGCTACGGAAGAGATCGTCAAGACCATTCCATTGCTCGATCCCTATAATTTTTATTACTCCCCCGACGGCGAGCTCCTGGTAACCACGTGCACCCGTTTGGGACGGGTCGAGGTTCATGAACGGGAAAAGTGGACTGATATGAATCGGGCCACAGGATGGAAACCGATTGGCCCAGATCCCCACGGGTAAGGACCCCAATCACTTCGCTTTCAGTCCGGACGGCCACTTCATGTACGTCAGCAACGAGTATTCCCATCAGTTGTCTGTCATCGATCTCCAGCAGCGCAAACTGGTCCGCCAGGTAGATACCGGACGTCGTCCCGTAGATGTTTCCCTCGCTCCCGGTGGCAACACCCTGTTCGTAGCAAATTATACCGACGGACATGTCACCGTCTATGACACCAAAAGCTTCAAGGAGTTGAAAAAGATCACCACCGGGGCGGGCGCCCATGGCATGGCCATGGCCACGGACGGAAAAACCCTCTTCGTCTCAAACCGTGACGCATTTACGGTTTCCGCCATTGACATCGAACGCCAAGAAGTTTTCCGCACCTTTAAAGTCCCTCAGGGCCCGGACATGCTGGAGGTGACCCCCGACGGTCGCGAGCTGTGGGTCACCGGTCGTTATGGTGGGAATATCTACGTGGTGAATCTAGAGGATGGGAAAGTCAGCCACCGGATTCGAACCGGTGCCTCCCCTCACGGAATCGTTCTCATCGATCTTATTGATGTAAACACCCAGTGAAGCTTTACCGACTTACGCGGCCTGTCTCACCACGGGTTACCGCGGCCGTCAAAAACAAACACGCTTAGATTTTCATTTATCAGTGGACACCGCCCTAGCAGCCCTTCAGGCTGCCAGGGCGAATCGAATAAATGGATTGGTTTTCCAGGCCGTGTTAGTGGGAGTGGTGATGGTGGCCATGGGCATGGCCTCGACCCATTTCCGTGTGGCGGAAAATCAGCGACTTGATCACCACAGGGACTGCCTTGGCATCCGGCAGTTCCTCGCCGATATCAATAAAATCAAAGTCCGTTAAATCGATGCCGTCGATGGAAATCACCCCCGCACCCGGGAGTAGCTCTTTTTCGATGATGTTTCCCACCAGCTTTGCGATGTCGGCGTCAAACACGAGCACCAGGGGCTGACCCTTGTCGATGTGGCCCTTCATTCCCTGGGATACACCCTCTGCAAGGGTTCGGATCAACGGGTAGGACGGTCCGAGTTCCCAGTGAATGGACAGGGCGGCGGCACGATCTCCGTCCTGGATATCATAGCGCCGGAGCGCGCTCTCAACAGCCTCTTTTATCTGAGCGCTGGACAGGGGTTCGACTTGCGGGATATCCGGAGTCACCACCTGCAGGTTTCTGAGGGGCAGCAAAGAGTTGTCCGACAGGTAAATCGTATTGCCACTGACCTGAACCGTGTACTGGGAGGCGCCGATAACCGTCGCACGGATGCGCACCTCAGGCGGCTGCACCTTGATGGAGTGTTTTTTCGTAAAAGGCTGCACACGCTCTCTTACATGTCGCCCCATGTGGTTGCCGAGATCGCCGTAGTTTGTCTTCTCAATGTTATAAACGTACTCCGACACTCCACCCGAGAACGTAACAACGTCGATCTTGTCCTTGTATTGAAGTTCGGGAGTCAGCATCAAGCTCTGGGTAAGCGGAGAGAGTTTTCCCCGGTCAAGCACCTCAAACAGACTGGTGCAAAGGGTGTTGGTCATGGCCTCTTTCTGGCTCTCGTCCATGCCGCCGCCCACTTCGAGTGAAAACCCCGACGCGTTTGCGATCTTTGCCCCCGCGTCTTCCAGGCGGTTGATTTTTCCGTCCGGGCCCATGGCCACGAGGCGCGCGCCTACTTCCAGGGCCGCGGTGTCTATGACCTGTCCCCTCTGGATGATCGCGATCTTGCTCGTTCCACCCCCGACATCAACGTTCATGACGGTGAAATCGCCCCCTTCATTCACGGTCCGGCGCACACCGCCGGAGCCATAAGCAGCGAGAATACACTCCAGGTTGTGACCCGCGGTGGCACAAACGAATTTTCCCGCCTGGGCCGCGAAAAGGGCCGCCACGGCCTCCGCGTTCTTTTTCTTCGCCGCCTCACCGGTGAGGATCAAGGCCCCAGTATCGATATCATTGGGAGTCAGCTGAGCGCGTTGATAGGCATCCTGGATAAACCCATCGAGCTTTTGTGTATCGATGGTCGTTTTGTCGACGTATGGCGTCAGCAGCACGGGGGATTCCGACAGAATTTCGCGATTGACCACAACGAAGCGACTGGAAAGAACAATCCCCTGACGACGCAAGGTCAGACGGGAAAAAATCAGATGCGAAGTGGAGGAACCGATATCGATACCCACGGAGGTCAACGTGATCCGCTCTGATCTCCACATGGGATGGTTTTCGTCCAGAATTTGGTCTCCCTCGTGTTCGTGTTCAAAATCACCATCGTGAAATAGGATTTCAGGACCGAGCATACCGGGGAGTATGATCGAAGGGCTCTCGGGTAGGTTTGGTTGCATCTCTCTGCTTCCTTTCTTCTGTAATTATCCCTGTTTAAGGCAAGATGAACCCATACCACAGGACCATAGGAATTGCCAACCTGTCCGCCGGAATGGAGGTGAGGAGAGTTACCTGGATATCTCGCGGGATCCACCCTGGGAAAATAGGGCCTCGACCTTGCCCGGTTTAGCGGGTAAACGCGTCACAAAAAATTAACCAGCATTCCGTCCTACCCGCATGGACAAGGAACGAGATCCACGCTAATATGTTGGATTGACCATGGGTCAGGAAGAATACAGAGAACTCTCGTCTTTTTTGAAGCGATTTGTCCTCCGGGTCAGGTTGTTGAAAGGGATGGAGGGACTGTGCCTCATTGGTGTCGCGGCTCTGGTGCTCTTTCCCCTTGGCATCGCTGTCCAATACATCAAAGGTGTCTTCCCCTACGCTCCCCTCCTCTACACCATCCTTACAATTGCAATCGCCGCAATATTGGTAGCTTGGACGGTTTCCCAGTGTCTCAGGCGGCGCCCCAAGGAGTGGTCGGCCCGTTTCATCGAGGAAAAGGTCCCGCAGTTAAGAAACAACCTGATCAACTCACTGCAGTTGTATCCTCAGATTTCCGATTCCGATAAGCCCGGGCTTTCCACTTCCATGGTGCTGGCTCTGTTGCGGGTCACCCACGGGCAGCTACAGAAGATTCAGATCAAGGACCTGATCAACAAGGACCGTTTCAAGGCGGAAGCCCGTCTATTTGGTCTTTTGCTCGTGCCCGTCGTCGCATTGGTCCTATTCAATCCGTCTTTCGTGGGAGAGACCTTTAGCCTGTTGGTTCACCCCCTGAGGGACATTCCTCCATCGGAAACTTTTATTGAAGTAAACCCGAAAGGGACCCGGTTGGTCCGGGGTTCCTCTCTCCGGATTGAAGCCATTGCGTCCGGGGCAATTCCCAAGACGATGGATTTGCTTTTGTCCACCGGCGAGTCCCGAGACCAGATGGACAAGCTTTATATGGACAACCTGGGTGAAGGAAAATTCGCCGCCACGATACAGGACGTTCAAAACACCCTTCAATACCGGGTTGCCGTGGGTCCCTACACCTCCCCCTGGTACACCATCGAGGCAGTGGAATCACCAGCCGTGGGCAACATCAAACCTACGCTCTACCCTCCTCACTACACGGGTCTTTCCATGTTGACCCTCGAGGGGGGAAACATCGAAGGGATCAAAGGCTCCACCATCCGGCTCGAGGCAAGCAGCAACAAAGAGCTGGCAAAGGCCAAGGTCGTTCTCGATCAGGGAACCGAGGTGCCTCTGAAAATAGAGGGGAAAAAGCTTCAGGGGAGCTTCGTCCTGCTTCAGTCACAGCGGTACCAGATTCAGGTGGAGGACAAGCAGGGATTTCAAAATTCTCCCATATCCTATGATCTACACGTTAAGCCGGACGCTTTTCCGAGCTTGCGACTGCTGAGGCCATCGGAAGATCTCGAGGTCAATGGGGATGAGTCCCTGGTCATGGAGTTCAATGCAAAGGATGATTTCGGGCTCCAGGAGGTGTTCCTGGTCACAAAAGTCCAGGGCAAGGAGGATAGGATTCAAATCCTCAAGGACATTAACAGCCCTACGATCCGACGGGAACGCTACCATTGGGATGTGGGGCGGCTAAAGCTGCAGGAAGGCGATGAAGTTCTCTACCACCTGGAAGTGCTAGATAACGACACAATTTCCGGTCCTAAAGTTGGGACCTCCCGGACCTTAAGGCTCCGCCTCAAGGACCTCAAAGCGGAGCACAAGCAGGTTGCCGAAATGATCCACGATCTGTCCAACCAAATGATGGACCTGCTGGCGGATCACCTGGAACGCGGTGTGCCGGAAGACAACCAATCCCCTGAACAAGCGAAGCAAAAGGACCAGGAAATTGATCAGAAGGCGGGGGAGATGCTCAAACGCATCGAGGACTTGATGGATCGGACAGAGACGGATCGACTGTCCAACTTTGCCACCTGGTCGGATCTCCAGTCCATGAAGCGCAATCTCGAGTTTACCCGAGAAGACCTCATGCAGAAGCGAGCCAATACCGCATCGCCTCAGGAGCGAGAAAGACTGGACGACTCAATTTCAACAGAGCTCGAGCGCATGTCGCTTCTGGCGGAGGATATGACGAAGCGCTTGACCGCTCAGGAGGTGTCCCGTACGGCACAGGACCTTCTCAAGTCCCAGGAGCGGCTCATGGAGTCCATGAACCAGCTGCAGAGCGGAAACAAGGAACTGGACCAGGTGCTCGAAGAGATCTCCCGACTGGCCAAGCAACTGGGCGAGCTGCAGCAGTCCCTCTCCAAGTTCGCCTCACGGCTTCCCGAAGACTTCATGAACAGCCAGTCCATGCAGGGCCTGGATTTTCAAAACATGATGTCCGCCCTGAACGAAATTCGCAAAAAGCTCCGTGAGGGAGACATTCAGGGCGCCATGCAGATGGCCCGTGAGCTGTTCAACCAGATGGCTTCCATGGTCGCTGCCATGCGTAACGCCCACCAGCAAGCCATGTCCTCCACCATGGGAAGGATGCAGGGCGAAATGATGCGCTCCGCCAGCGAGCTGCAACGCATCGTGCGCGAGCAACAGGAAGTCCTGGAAGAAACCGAAGGGGCCAACAAGGAGGTCATGGCCAAACGAGAAGAGCTGCTGAAAGAGAAGTTGGATCAGTTTCAAGCAAAGGCTCAGGAGCAGGCGTCACGGTTGGCAAGCCTGTTTCCCGATCAGGAGTCGCATAGCGAAGAGGGTGCCTCCGACCGGCAACTCGACGACGTGACGATGAACAACCTGGCCAACCATCTGCGGGCGAAACTGAATGAGAAGGACCTCGAAACATTGAGTCAGATCATGAAACTGGCGCGCCAGGAGCTCGGCAAGGAACGCAGTCCGGAACAAGAAGCAAAGGCACGCCAGGCAGATGCGATTCTGGACAGCTTGGAGAAGGATTTGGCCTTTCTCAAAGAAGAGCCCTTGGTAGAGCTCACTCCGGAACAAAAGGAGGCCCTCGATGCCCTCGCGCAAAGAGAAGGCAATTTGCAGGAGCGCACCGCAAATCTTCACAAGCGTTTTACTCCTCTGTTCCAACTGTTTCCATCCCTCGATTCCAAGATCCTGAACAACATCGGGGAAGCCTCCAAGTCCATGGGCGAGGCCCAGGGCCAGCTAAGTGGCATGAATGCCGAACGGGCAATTCCCCCGGAACAGGCCGCTTTGGACCGCCTCATGGAATCCAGCCAACAGATGCAAAACTCCATGCAACAGCTTTCCCAGAGGGGCCAGCTAGGCCGGATGCCGGTGGTCTATTTGTTTCGCAGAGGGAGGTTTCTCCCCGGCGGGCGGCTGGTTCCCCTGCCTGGGGTACCCAAGTTTCCCGACTTTGACGCTGAAGGTGGATTCAGCGGGCTGGATACGGAGAAGTTTCAACTGCCAGGCAAAGAAGACTATCAGGTTCCGCGCCGCTTCCGCGAAGAGATTCTGGAATCGTTGAAACAAGGCGTCCCGGATCAATTCAAAGATCAGATTGAAAACTATTTTAAAGATCTGTCGCAATAACTCGTCCCGTCGAAGGTAGATCCCATTTGAATTTATTCAAATCCTATTTCCTCATTCTATTCTTTATCGTTGGTATCCTCTCTACGCCTCTGGCCGCAGGCGCCGAGTCCCAGCAGCTTCTCCTGCAGAAGGCGGCGGAGCACTTGGAAGGCTGGCGTGTGCCGGAGGCGGCTCAGGTCATCGCCAAGCTGGACACAACCGGCCCCGAATCCCTCGCGGTGCTTGATTTACAGGCGCAGCTCGCGTTTTACGAGGGGAATTATGCCGAGGCGTTTACCATCGCAGAGAAAGGCCTCGCCATCGAATCCGCCAGCGAGGAACGTCAGACCATGCGGCTGCTGGCCCAGCGGACCCGTGACGCCATCGGAAAGCTAAAACGCTTTGAGAGCGAACACTTTGTTCTCTTTCTGGATGAGCAACAGGACGGGATCCTGGTCCCGTGGCTCCTGGACGGACTGGAAAAAACGTACAAGGCCATCGGAAAAGAGTTGGGGTATTATCCGTCGGAAAAAGTCCGGGTGGAAATCGCACCCGACGTAAGCACATTCAACGCCATCTCTACTCTGTCACTCAGGGACATCGAAGAAACCGGGGCGGTGGGCATCTGCAAATTCAACAAGGTGATGGCCATTTCCCCCCGCACCCTAACCCACGGTTACCGTTGGTTGGATTCCCTCAGTCATGAATACCTTCACTACGTCATTGTCGCGTTGAGCGACAACAAGGCCCCCATCTGGCTTCATGAAGGGATTGCACGGTTCTACGAAACCCGCTGGCGACAGAAGGACGGCAGCGACCCGATGCCCGACTACCTCACCCCTTCCAGCCAAACACTCCTGGCCCGGGCCCTAAAAAGTAATGATCTGGTTCCCTTCGAAAAAATGGAACCATCCCTCATCTATCTGGAGACACCGCAACAGGTGCAACTGGCCTATGCGGAAGCGGCTTCCACCATTGATTACATTACCCAGCAGAAAGGCGCCGAAGGAATTCAAAATCTGCTGGCGGGACTCCGGAACGAAGCCACTCCCGAGGCTGTACAAACCGTCATGGCGGTTCCTTTCGACCAGTTTGAGACGCAATGGAAGGATTTTCTAAAAGCCAAAGGGCTCAAGGAGGTCGAAGGAAGCCGGGTACGCAAACTCAAGGTCAGGGGCGAGGGCAAGGAGAACGAGGAATCCGTCGAGCTCAAGGAGATTCAGTCCGTGGTGGCCCGCAACCGAACCCACCTGGCCGACCGGCTCTGGGCGCGGGGAAGGACCGTGGCGGCGTCCGCCGAGTACCGGCGGGCACTCAAAGCAAGCCCGCACTCACCGATCATTCTGAATCGCCTCGGCCGGGTGCTCACCGACGCAAAAAAATACCGACAGGCGCTTCCGTATCTGAAGCGGGCCCAAAAGCTGGATCCGGATTACGTGGGCACCTATGTGCAAATGGGACGACTCTACCACGCCATCAAGGAGTATCCCCCTGCAAAGGTTGTCCTGGCGGAAGCCATACAGATCAATCCCTACGATCCTACCATCCATCGCCTGCTTTTTGAGATTCACACGAGCCTGGGTGAGACCCAAGAGGCAGAAAAATCCAAAGCGAATTTACAAAAACTGTTAAGACAGGGTTGAGAGGACCTTCCATATGAACGAACCAGCCATTGCCGAACAGGAGATCGCAGCCATTGAGGAGTTTGCGGCGAAGAGGGAAACCCTACTTGCGGAAATCCGTAAGGTCATCGTGGGACAGGAAGAAGTTATCGAGGAGGTGCTGATCGCGCTGTTCTCCAGAGGCCACTGCCTATTGGAAGGCGTCCCCGGGCTCGCCAAGACCCTGCTCATCAGCAGCCTGGCCGACATCCTGCATCTCGATTTCAACCGGATCCAGTTCACTCCGGATCTCATGCCCTCTGACATCACGGGAACGGATATCCTGCAGGAAGATGAAACCACAGGAAAAAGAAAATTCCAGTTCTTGAAGGGCCCTATCTTCACTAATATCCTCCTCGCGGACGAGATCAACCGGACGCCACCCAAGACGCAGGCGGCCCTGCTGCAGGCCATGCAGGAATACAAGGTCACCGCTGGAGGCACCACCTTTCCCCTGGACCTGCCGTTCTTCGTTCTGGCGACCCAGAACCCCATCGAGCAGGAAGGGACCTACCCCTTGCCGGAAGCCCAGCTGGATCGGTTCATGTTGAACATCGACATCAAATATCCGCCGTTTGAAGACGAGGTACAGATCGTTCAGCAGACCACCTCCGTGTCAAAGCCCGCGGCCCAGAAAGTCATGGAAGGCGAGGAAATCCTTCGCTATCAGGAGCTGGTTCGCCAGGTTCCGGCCTCGCCCTTTGTCATTGGTTACGCGGTTTCCCTGGCACAGGGATCTCGACCGCAGCACGCCAATGCGCCACAATTCGTCAAAGACTATGTAGAATGGGGGGCCGGCCCCAGAGCGTCCCAGTATCTCATCTTGGGAGCAAAGGCGCGCACGATTATTCAGGGCCGCTACGCCGTTTCCGTCGAAGATATTCAAGCCCTGGCACCATCCGTGCTGCGCCACCGCATTATTCCCAACTTCAAGGCTCAAGCCGAGGGCATGTCGTCTGTCGACATCGTCACCCGGTTGTTGAGCGAAGTAAAACCCTCGTCCGACGGGGCCCAAGGGGACTAGCCAAACCCGCTACCTGCCGCGGTTCAACCGCAGTGTCAAAAGCCTAGAGGCAAGGCATTCACACCATGCGAATCGGTGTCGACCTCGGCGGCACAAAGATTGAAGCCATTGCCATGTCCGACAGCGGTGAGATTGTCCGTCGTCGCCGCGTGGCGACGCCTTTCGGTTCCTACAGCGACATCGTCCAGGCCATTGGACATCTCGTCCAGGGCATCGAATCAGAGCTAAGGGTCCGTGGTCGGGTGGGAATTGGCACGCCAGGAGCCCTCTCCCCTGCAACGGGTCTCATCAAAAACGCCAACTCAACCCAACTCAACGGAAAACCACTGGATCGGGATCTGAGCAAGGTGCTGGGGCGGGAAATCCGTCTCAGCAACGACGCCAACTGTTTCGCTTTATCGGAAGCGGTGGACGGAGCCGGCGCGAAGGCTAATGTGGTCTTTGGTGTTATCATCGGCACCGGGACGGGTGGGGGAATCGTCGTGGGAGGAAAGGTACTCACCGGTCCCAATTCCATTGCCGGAGAATGGGGCCATAATCCGCTGCCATGGGCCCGGCCCGACGAGCTCCCGGGACAGGAATGTTATTGCGGCAAGAAGGGCTGCATGGAGACTTTTGTCTCGGGTCCAGGATTCGCCAGGGATTTTCGGCTGTCTACGGGCAAGACCCTCGATCCCCCAGAGATTGTCACTCTCTTGGAAGGTGGCGATAGCGCGGCCAGGGCAGCCATGGCCCGTTATGAAGACCGGCTCGCACGGGGCCTGGCTCAGGTTGTCAATATCCTCGACCCGGAGGTCATCGTCCTTGGGGGCGGCATGGCAAAAGTTGCAAGCCTTTACAAGAATGTACCCCAGATCTGGACGCGCTACGTCTTCTCGGACCGGGTGGCAACGCCCCTTGTACCGCCGGTTCACGGCGAATCTTCCGGAGTCAGGGGTGCAGCCTGGCTCTGGCCAGCCGAATAAGCCTGAGAACCGCTGCTGGCGGTTAACATTCCTCCCGCATATGTCGCCGGAATGATCCGGCTACAATCATTTCCTGCCAACGCATCACGTTTTTCCTGCTAATTGACCCGGGGGTGTTGTCTTAGAGCGCCAGAAAGATAATAATTATTGCACCGCAAATGGGGACTACGATGGAATCTCTCCACCCATGGGAAACATGCCGTCCATCACAGGCCCAACAGAATGCAAAACGATCTAAAAAACTACTTTGATCCTCTGATCTTGGCCCGCCTTTCCAACCTCTACCTCAAGTCCCGCTGGGTCGTGGAAGGCATCATGTCCGGCATTCATCGCAGCCGGTCCAAAGGTTTTAGCGTCGAATTTGAAGAGCACCGGGAGTATTCTCCGGGTGATGAAATCCGCCGTATCGACTGGAAGGCCCTGGGAAAATTCGATCGGTATTTCATCAAGGAGACCGAAGACGAGACCAACCTTCGGGCCTACATCATATTGGATGTGAGCGCCTCCATGGACTACGCATCCAACGGGATTTCCAAGTTCTCCTATGGTTGCATCCTCGCCGCCTCCCTGGCCCACCTCATCATCAAACAACAGGATGCGGCGGGCCTCGTGACTTTTTCCGACCGCATCGAATCCTTCATTCCTCCTCGCGCCAAAAGAGGCTACCTCATGGAGCTGCTGCGATCTCTGGAAGGCGTCAAACCTGCCGGAGAGACCTCCGTGGGCAGGATCCTCCAGGAAGTGGCAAGTAAAATGAACCGTCGCGGACTGGTGATATTGATCTCCGATCTTCTGGACGATGCGGACAGCATTCTCGAAGGGTTGCATCTGTTTCGTTTCAAGGGGAACGATGTCATCGTGTTTCACGTTTTAGACAATGCCGAGCTTGAGCTGCCTTTCGAGGGAAATATTCTCTTTGAAGATATGGAGCAGGTTGATCTCAGGGTGACCGCGGACCCCAAGGCCATCCACCGGGTTTATACCCAGGTGGTGAATGAATTCATCGAAAAGATCCGTACGGACTGCCGGGGAAGGTCCATCGACTACCAGCTCCTTTCCACCTCAACGCCCCTGGACCACGCTCTGGTAAGTTACCTGAGTTGGAGAGGTTGAAGGGGCGATGCCTTTCTACTTTTTACAACCCATTTTTCTTTACGGTCTGGTAGCGGCCTCCATTCCACTGCTCATCCACCTGCTGAACCGCCGTCGCATGAGACGGATTCGTTTTCCCGCCGTCCGGTTCGTGCTTCTATCCCAGCGGCGTATCACGCGCAGTTACCGCTTGCGGCACTGGTTGATTCTGGCCCTGAGAACCATGGCCATCGCACTGCTGGTCTTTCTCCTGGCCCGGCCCATCTTTCAGAGCGGAGTCGGGTTGTTCGCCGGAGGCAGCAGCCATACGTCGGTGGTGATCTTGGACAATTCCCTTAGCATGAGGTGGAGTCAGGACCGGGAAGGATTCGAGAAGGCCAAGGAAGCGGCCCGCCTGCTCATTTCCTCCATGGGGGACGGGGATCAGGCGGCCTTGGTACCCACCAACGCCACAAATCCGCTGGCGCTGGAACGAACTCGCCTGAAAGACCGACGCGAAGCTCTTCTACAGGAGCTGGACGGCATCCAGCTCACCGCCGGGACGGCTGATTTTTCTTCTGCCCTGGCAAGAGCGTACGAGTTGCTGCAAATCCCCGCACCGCAAAAGACCATCTGGCTCATTACGGACCTCTCGTTGACGGGATGGGACACGTTCAACCTGTCCTCCCTCGAACAAATTGACCCGTTGATTCCTCTGAAGATCATCAGGGCCAGGCGGGACGACCTAGCTCCAAACGTTACCATCAGAGAAGTGAAATTGCTGAACCAGGGACTGGCCGTGGGCCTGCCGATGCGGCTCGAAGCGGAGATTATCAATTTCAGTGACCGGGAGATCCAGGACCTGGCCGTGGAGCTCAAGCTGAACGACAACAATAAAGAGCAGAGGCTCATTACCTTGGCTCCCAAAGAGGAGCTGAAAGTGAATTTTCAGTTCAAGCTGGCCAAGACTGGGGGCCATCGAGGCGCCGTCACCCTCAAGAAGGTCGGCGTCACGGGAAACCCCACCGTTAATTTTGTCCTGGAGCCTCAGGACAAAGTCAAAGTGTTGATCGTGGACGGTGATCCGAAGACCTCTTTAGTCCAGAGCGAGACGTTCTTTCTAAGCCGCTCGCTCAACCCTACGGGTGAGCAGGACTCCTCTCTGTTCCTACCCACGGTCATCGTTCCCGAGCGATTGTCCTCCGCCTCTTTGGACTCCTATCAGGCGATTGTTCTCTGCAATTTGGCGGTGATCCCCCGGGAAGTTTTGCCACGGCTCACGGAATACGTTCGAAAAGGCGGTGGCCTGGTCATCTTTCTTGGCGACCGGGTGAATAAGGACGGGTACAATCGCCTGCTCTACGATTCCAGTGCGCCCATTTTACCGACCCGTCTCGAAGCCAAGCGTGTCCTGACTCCCGCCAAGGCGGAATCCCTGGGAAAGGTGGACACCTCTCACCCCGTTCTGGAGGGTTTCTCCGACGAGATTCTTAAAACCTCCCTTGGTTCCACAAAAGTGCACGGTTACTTTCGGACCGGCGCAACGAAAAATGGCACAGGTTTGCTGGCTTTGAAAAACGGCGATCCGCTTTTGATGGAGAAACAAATAGGCAAAGGGCGTGTGTTGTTGTTCACCACTTCCGCCGATCGCGACTGGAGTGATCTGCCCTTCAAGACGGCCTATTTGCCGCTGGTGCAATCACTGGTCACCTACGTCTCCAGTGATCAGAAGGGAACGGCGGATACCGGGATCGTCGCCGGCTCCCCGAAGACTTTTGTACTCCCGCCGGCCTACGTGGGGAAAAACATGCGGGTCGTTAAGCCGGACTTGCGGCAAAGAGAAATCACCATAGGGGCCAACGGGCAAAAGGCGACGGTCTCATTTAAGGAAAATAACCTCGCGGGAATCTACCAACTGTTTGTCCAGGTTCCCCAGGGTTCAGGGCGTGTGCCGATCCCCACCCTCTATGCCGTGAATCCACCGTTTCTCGAATCGAGACTGCAGGAAATTGGCTCGGATGAGCTTCAAGCAAAAGTAGCGCCCATCAAGTTTGAGATCATCAAGTTGGAGGCGCTGAAACAGGGGGGGACCAAAATGGACCTCTCGCTACCCTTGCTACTCCTCATCATGGTAATCTTGGCGACGGAGGGCTGGTTGTCCCAGCGGTTACATGAATAGGAGAGAATTCCTAAGAACCCTATCCTACGGTCTCTTGATGGCTCACGGCATATCGCCTCAGCGGCTCAATGCCAGCCATCCGATGGAGGAGGATCGCTCCGTTCAGTTTGTTTTTGCCCAGGTCAAGTACCGCGGCGGTGACTGGAACCCGCGTCCCCTCGCAGTATCGGCAATCATGCAGGAGCTCATGCGACGCACGAGTATTGAAGCGTCCACCACGGGCCATGCGGTGGGCCTCACGGACCCGGACATGTTTTCCTTTCCGTTTCTTTACATGGCCGGTAAGTACGAATTCGAACCCTTCACGGACGAGGAGACAGCGTCCCTAAGACGCTTTCTCTCCTACGGAGGATTTCTCCTGGCGGATGACGCTCTGGGTCAGCCGGGGTATGGATTCGACAAGAGTTTCCGTCGAGAAGTTAAAAAGCTGTTTCCCGAGAAGGACTTTTCGCGGATACCCTCAAGCCACGCTGCCATGCGGAGCTACTATTTACTCAAGCGTATCGGCGGGCGAAGAATGATCAGCCCTTACCTCGAGGGTCTGAACATAGGGAACACGACGCCCTTGATCTATTCCCACAACGACCTTGGGGGCGCCTGGGAAAGAGATCAATTGGGGAGTTGGGTCTACCCTTGCACTCCCGGTGGAGAGCAACAGCGCAAGGATGCCTTTCACGTAGGCATCAACCTTATTTTATACGCCATGACGGGAAACTATAAAGAAGACTTGATCCACGCTCCGTTTATCAGAAAACGGTTGCAGAGGTAACCCATTCAGCTATGAAGGCGAGTCGGAAGGTATCATGGAGAAGCTAACGTTTTTCGGCGGATTGCCGACCTGGGTCCTGGTTGTCATCGCCCTAGCGGCCTGTGTCCTCTTGGTGTACCAGTTCCGCGGCCTCCGGCAACACTTAACCGTCGGCCAGAGCGCCCTGTTGGTCTCCATCCGGGCAAGCGTTTACGCGCTGCTCCTGCTATTTCTCACCAACCCTATATTCGTAGAGGAACGGGTCACGCAATTGCGCCGTTCCCTGATTCTCCTGCTGGACACTTCCGAAAGTATGGGTTTCCCGGTCAATCAACAGTCCAACGGTAGCAAGAGCCGGATGGATGTCCTCAAGGAAAAGCTCCTGGAAGGAAACAATCCCTTGATTGAACGCCTGGCGCAAGAGTATGACCTTCGCCTGTACCAGTTCAACACGATCCTGCAGCCGGTGGGATTGGAGTCGGTCCGAGAACTGACCGCTCACGGAAAAGGGACCCGGCTCCTGGAAGCTCTGGGTAAGGTGGAACAGGAAGTCCCTTCTACCGCAGGTATCATACTTCTGAGCGACGGCATTGCCAATGGCACGGAGAATCTGGACGCCTCCGGTTCCTTGACCATGCCTGTCTTTGCCGTATCCATCGGCGAGACGGCGGGATTTACAGACCTGCGACTTGCCAAGTTGCGTGTTCCCGAGCTGGCTTTCCGGGGACGTGAGATCAAGATGGATTTTACCATCGAAGCGTACGGGCTCAAGGGCAAAGAGGTCCCGCTCTATTTTACCCGCGGGAGAAACCTGATCTCCACGCGTAATGTGACCATTGACGCTGATCCCTTCAAAGAGGAGATCTCTCTGACCTATACCCCAGACGAGATTGGTCCCCATAGCTTTAGCATCAGAATGCCCTTTCAGACCGGCGAGCAAATAACCCAGAACAACCAGAAGAATTTCAAGATCGATGTCCAGCGGGACAAAATTCGCGTACTCAGCCTTTCCGGATCTCCCTCCTGGAATTACCGTTTTTTGCGCTTGGCATTGAAACAAGATCCCTTCATCGATCTTATTTCCTTTGTTTTTCTACGAACCCCAACGGACGCTGTGGATGTCCCGGAAAACCAGCTCAGCCTGATTCCTTTTCCCATCGATGAAATACTACAAGAGCTGGAAAATTTTGATCTCATCATCTTTGACAACTTCTCACACCGTTCATACTTCAACACCACGTATCTCGAGAAGATCCGGGACTTCGTCAACGATGGAGGCGGGTTCGCCATGCTGGGTGGAGCGCGCTCCTTCGACAGCGGCGGATACTTCGATAGTCCCATGAGCGAACTTTTACCCGTGGAATTGGACGGCAAGGGCGACTATCAGATGAATACCAGGTTGCAGGCAGCCCTGGCCGCCGCCGGCAAGGCCCATCCCGTCACCCGCGTATTTCCCGACCCGAAGGCCAACGAAGAGGCCTGGAAAAAAGTGCCCCCTCTAACCACCTTTAACCGGGTGGTGGGTCCCAAAGGGGAAGTGCTCTTGTGGGCCGCTCGGGACAACGCCTCCCGGGGATGGCCGTTGCTAACCGTGGAGAAATTCGGCAAGGGAAGAACCCTGGCGCTCTTAACCGACGATCTGTGGCGCTGGAATTTCATTGCCGTGGGAGAACAAGAGAGTTCGCAAGTTCACCAGCGACTGATCCGCCAGGCGGTGCGCTGGCTTGCTCAGGAATCCCTGTTTGAACAGGTACAGATCGTTTCTCTGGAAGGAACCAAGAATCCCGGTGAGGAGCTTGAGATCCTGATCAGAGTACTAAAAGACGATTTTACGCCTGCGCCTCAGAGCGCGATTCGTCTTCGGGTGATTGGACCCGACGGGGAGCAAATCCCTCTGGAAGCGGTTCCCAGTGGAATCGAGGGCGAGTTCACCGCATCGTTCACTCCCACCAAGGAAGGAACCTATGAGCTTGCCGCCGCCGGAGATTTGTCGGGGAAAGCCCTCGGAGAGGACAAGAAACAGTTCGTCGTCTCCTACGCTCGCGCGGAAATCGAAGACGGACGACCTCGGGCGGACCTGCTGACGAGAATCGCCCAGAGAAGTCAGGGCGACTCCATACCCGTTTCGCAATGGAGCGAAGAGAGCTGGCGGGAGATAATTGCGAAACTAAAGGCCCGGAGTCCCTCTGAAATCATCGAGAGAAGAGAAAATCCTTTATGGAGTTCGCCGTGGATTCTCGCGTTGATCCTGTTGCTGTTGGGATTTGAATGGTGGCAACGCAGGAGCTGGGGACTCGTTTAGGAAATCGAGGTCAATCCCATGATTGAAAAAGATATCCGCCGTTGGCTCCCATTTCTGGCAATGCTCTTGCTGCTTCTTCTCCCCGCCAGGGGGGAGAGCTATTGTCATGAGATCGAAGTGACCCAAAGGCCTCTGATGAGAGTAGCCATGGGGTCCAACAGACCCGTGACCATCCAGTGGTTTGGCCACGCCACCTTTCAGATCACCTCCTCCAAAGGGACCCGCATACTGACGGACCCTCATACCCGTGACGATTTACCCTGGCCAGACCTGGATCAGCACGTGGTCACCACCAGTCACAACCATGGCCCCCACAGCAACATATGGATGGCTCGCGGCAACCCCGTTGTTCTAGAGGGGTTAACCTATGAGGACAACTGGAGAAGAATCCACAGGATCGTCAAGGACATCGCCGTGTACAATGTCCCCGCTTACCACGATAAAAGCCACGGACTTCAACGGGGAAAGAACAGCATCTTCGTGTTCCGGGTGGATGACATCTGCATTGCCCACCTTGGTGACCTGGGACATATTCTGACCCCGGCACAGCTCAAAATGCTGGGCAAGATTGACGTTCTTTTGGTTCCGGTGGCCGGAGGAAGGTTCACGGTCACCCCTGAAGAAGCCAACCAAATTACAAAAATCGTCAAGCCGAAGATTGCTATTCCGATGCACTACTGGTGGGAGGGTGCCGTGGAAGATTTTAATCAGGGGGTTTTCCCGGTAGAGACGTTTGGCGGAAGCACCGTCAGCGTATCAAAAAACACCCTGCCCAAATCCACCCGGGTCTACGTTCTGGGATGGACCGAGGATTGAGTCCGACCACTCCTGTTCACAAAGATTAGAATCTCACCAAGCCCCGTTCATTCTACCGATCCAAGAGTTGATCGTCAGTCAAATAACCAGACCGCGATCAATGCGTCGTTGAATTTAACCCTGAGTCAGACTGGCTATAACAAACAACAAAAGACTCGACCCCCTTCCGCATTCACGTCGAATACTTGCCCAATTGCGCAAGTGTGATAATGCCATCTGCATGGAAGAAACTGCCTACCGGCAATCCCGCCTTTGCCGTCTTTTGGTCAATCCCTTAGCATTTGCCATCGTTCACGGGCTGGCCGAACACAGAGAATTGAGCCCCGGCGCGTTAGCTAAAGTGGTTGGACGGAACCTATTCAGAGTTAGCCATGTCCTGGGAGCATTACGCCTGGCGGAGGTAGTAAGATACGAAACCGAGAGGCGGCGGGCCAGATATCGGTTGAAGCACCCGCACCAAGTGCAGCATATCCTCAGGGCGCTGAGTCAATTCGTTGATGTAGCTTCCCGTTCGCTCTGATACATGCGTACTTGCGCAATTGCGCAATCATGGAAGCGTCCAGAGCACTGTCGGGGAGTAATTACACAGGATAGTTCTGGACCTATGTCAAACTGAATTCCGTAACGATTGACAACTCTTTCCCCTGTGATATTGGTGCTCACGTGATAAAGCCGGACGTCGAGGGCTCTGCGCTTGCCTGCTCGACCTTCTCATTTGGCAGTAGCCGGAAAAGGAGAAGCCATGGAAGAAACAATGATCTCAGCAGACTCTCATGTAATAGAAGTCCCTGACCTGTGGGAAAAAGGATTACCATCGCCATTGAAGGAGCGGGCGCCGCGGGCATACTTCGACGAGGGGCGGGACGCCTGGATGTTCGGGTCACCGGAAGTGCAAGCGCAAGCTGTGGGTGGCCTTTTTATGGCGGGACAACGACCTGACAACATCGATAATTTTCGCAAGGCGGGCTTTTCCGTGGCACGCCCGGGGGGCTGGGACCCGATGGAGCGGATGAAGGACATGAAGCAGGACGGCGTTTCCGCGGAGGTGCTCTATCCTAGTTTGGGGCTCGGAATGTATAGCGTTGAAGAAGCGGCTCTTCAGGAAGCGTTGTTTCAATCCTATAACGATTGGCTGATCGATTACTGTAGCAAAGCTCCGGACTGCCTGTTCGGAATCGCGCTTATTTCAATGTACGACATCGACCACGCCGTCGCCGAAATGGAACGCTGTAAGAAACAGGGGATGGTTGGGACAATGATCTGGCAAGTGCCCCATAAAAACCTTCCGTTTCACTCAGATCATTATGAGCGTTATTGGGCTGCCTCTCAGGACCTTGAGATGCCCGTCCATCTTCACATCCTTACCGGCTTCGGACAGAGCATGCGCCGCCAGCTAGCCAAGGGAATCGACCGCAATCGCATTGGTGTAAATCAAACCCGCGAGATTCAAGACGCCCTGTTTGACTTGATCTTTTCCGGAGTTCTTGAGCGCAATTCCAAACTCAAGGTAGTCTCCGTAGAGAACGAGATCGGCTGGATGCCCTTTTGGCTTGGGCAGTGCGACAAGTCCTTTCGCCGTCATCGGCACAGTGGTTCCCTCCCCATAAGTAAAACGCCCAGTGAATACTTCAACCAGCAAGTATACGCGGCATTTTTTAATGATCACGTGGGAGGGCGTCTGTTCTCATGGTGGGGTTGTGACAACTGCATGTGGTCGAACGACTATCCGCACCAGAATTCGACCTGGCCCAATTCGCGTGATGTTATCGCTCGCGACATGGGTCATCTCGCGGCGGCGGACCGCACAAAGCTCCTGAATTCAAACGTTAGAACACTTTACAATCTGAACGTGCCGGCATCTTAGGCAAAGAAACGCTAAAATCAGCACCATGGACTGCGGAAACGCAAATGATGCGTCGTTTATTTGAGTTCTGGGGTAACGCTGCGCATGAGCGGCCGAGCCATAGGGAGGCCCGAGCCGCAAAGCGATGATCTCCATCCAGGTGTTATTTGTACAGAAGCTCTAGGCCAGATACTAGTGGATAGTAATAATAAACGATCGCAAACCCAGAAAGCCTATCTTTTTCCTTTAGAAACTTATCACACTCCCTTTGGCGGCCAGTTCAATAAGTTTCGGAGCCCCGGCTAAAGTCATGTTGGGATAGAAATTTTCCTCGCCCAACTGGCGAGCTTTAGCGCAGGGAGGTCAGACGTAGATCGGCACCTCGTTCTCCACCAGATAGGGTAAAAATTCGCGTGCCGTATCATTGGTTCCAGTCTTTTCGTCCAAGCTCCGGTTTTTGTCCGCCCAATACACGCCGTCGTCTGACATGAAAAGGCTTGTTTGGTGCCCCTCGGAATGAGCCACCTTGGCCATTTGAAACGCCCGCGTGGCAGCATCCACGTCCCCTCTTTTCAAGTAAACTGTTATCGTCGCCATTTTCAGCTCCTTTTATCTTTCATTTGCGCGCGGTAAGATCCGCACCTTCAAAATGCTCGTTATGTCATTATCTGTGCGAGCACTTTAAGCCTTTTATATCTTTCTGGCAACACTGTTTTTGGCGGATCGGCCCGTCAACCCAATTGGCCCCCTGCTGCCCAAACCCGAGAGTCGACAGAGACGTCCGTAGCGTTACTCAATCGACGCATAACGTTCAGGCCGCGCAGCCGAGTCCCACTCACGAAGCGGCTGGACGAAGGTCTGCCTCAAGCTGGTTGATGAGACATGAAAAAGTAGCCTGTCCTTTTCAGAACTCAATTAATGCGTCGTTTAATTGATCCCATAA
>JABAOE010009557.1_pt1 | contig 20590 bp, 18 predicted proteins | sample 7062141 | NCBI WGS metagenome assembly JABAOE01 (sample SAMN14538627, study PRJNA623070) | marine sediment metagenome | biome: marine biome [ENVO:00000428]; feature: marine pelagic biome [ENVO:01000023]; material: deep marine sediment [ENVO:00002113] | place: India: Gulf of Khambhat ... | reverse complement strand
GAGGCTTCATCTGCCCTGGCGATTCCGGGGCGCATGGAGGCGGTTGGAGCGTCCCCGCTGGTTCTTCTCGACGGGGCCCACAACCACGAAGGGATCCAGGCCCTCACTGCCTCGCTGGCCGAGGAGTTCCCCATTCATCTCTGGCAAGTCGTCTTCGGCGCCATGGGTGACAAGAACGTCGAGGACATGGCACGCGCCCTGGCGCCGATCGCCGAGGGCTTCGTCATAACCCAGATCGACTATCACCGCGCCATCCAATCGTCAGACCTGGCCCAGCGCATCCGAGCCGTCGTCGATCTCCCGGTGCTCGTGTCCGACAGTCCCGAGTACGGACTCGACATGGCTCGCGCCGAGGCGGGACGCGACGGCGCCGTCTTGGTCACCGGCTCGCTGTATCTCGTTGGCGAAGTCAGAGATCTCCTCGGCCTCTGAGTTCTCTCAGCCGACACGGCTCGGATAGCGTGGCACCTCACATGGCGAACGAGAGCACATTCATCATGGTCAAGCCCGACGGCGTCGCCCGGGGCCTGGTCGGGGAGATCACTTCCCGTTTCGAGAGCAAGGGCCTCCAACTGGAGAAGATCCGGCGCCTGGTCATCGACGAGGAGCTGGCCCGACGTCACTACGCCGAGCACCTCGACAAGGACTTCTTTCCCGACCTTCTCGCGTTCATCACCTCGGGGCCCGTGGTGGCCATGGAATGGTCGGGCGAGTCGGCCATCTCGGTTTGCCGCGACCTGATGGGCGCCACCGACCCCACGAAGGCCGCACCGGGGACGATTCGCGGTGACTACGGCCTGGCCGTCACCGAGAACCTGGTCCACGGGTCAGACGGCCCGGAGAGCGCCGCACGCGAGCTCGGGATCTTCTTCGGCTGAGCAGCCGCTGACGAAACGGGCTATGGCACTACTGACCCGCCCTCCCTACACTTCCGGCGAACGTCCGGGAGTTTGCTTCAGCGATGGCTGAGACCCTCTTATCTTTCGCAGGCCAGGACATGGCCATCGATCTTGGCACTGCCAACACCCTCGTCTACGTGCGGGGCAGTGGCATCGTGCTCAACGAGCCCTCCGTCGTCGCCATCAACTCCCAGAACCAAAAAGCCCTGGCGGTCGGCATGGACGCCAAGCGAATGATCGGACGCACCCCCGCCAACATCACCGCCATCCGCCCGCTTCGTGACGGAGTCATCGCCGACTTCGACATCACCGAGAAGATGCTCCGCTACTTCATCCAGAAGGTCCACAAGCGCAAGTGGGCGCGCCCGAGGATCGTCGTCTGCGTCCCGTCGGGCATCACACCGGTCGAGAGGCGCGCCGTCGAAGAAGCGGCGTACCACGCCGGGGCCCGTCGTGCCTACACGATCGAAGAGCCGATGGCGGCAGCGATCGGCTCGGGCCTTCCAATCGGCGAGCCCTCGGGATCCATGGTCGTGGACATCGGCGGCGGCACCACCGAAGTCGCGGTCATCTCTCTGGGCGGCATCGTCGTGTCCCGCTCGATTCGCGTCGGCGGCGACGAGCTCGATACCGCCGTCATCGACTGGGTCAAGAAGGAGCACAACGTGCTCGTGGGTGAGAGGACCGCCGAACAGCTCAAGATGGCGGTCGGTTCCGCTTGGCCATACCCGGACGAGCCTTCGGCCGAGGTGAGGGGCCGAGACCTGGTCACCGGGCTCCCCAAGACGATCCTTCTGTCCAGTCAGGAGGTGCGGGAGGCGATCGAGGAGCCCACTCAGGCAATCGTCGACGCCGTCAAGTTCACCCTGGACAAGACGCCGCCGGAGCTCGCCGCCGACATAGTGGAGCGGGGAATCGTGATCACCGGCGGAGGAGCCTTGTTGGTTGGTCTGGACCATCGCCTTGCGCATGAGACGGGCATGCCCATCGTGACCGCGGCCAAACCGCTGCAGTCGGTGGTGCTTGGCTCGGGGAAGTGCCTCGAGGAGTTTGACGCCTTGCACCAGGTGCTGGTGTCTTCCGCTCGACCGTGATCCTCGAACCCACCACAGCCAATGCTGAGTAGAGAGCCCGGCGACCGCACCCTCCCCACCCTGATAACTCTCCTCGTTGTGGGTGTGCTCCTGATGACCTTCGACGTCAGGCTGTCCGGTGGCGGAATCGTCGGTGTGATGCGGACCGGTGTCCAGGCAATCGTGAACCCCCTTCAGCAGGCCGCCTCCCACGTCGTCAATCCGGTCGCCGACATGATCGACTCGCTGTCGAACGTGGCCACCCTTCGGGAGGAGAACGGTTTGCTTCGTAAGCAGCTTGCCGAGGCAGACGCTGCCCTCATCGCGGTCCAGGACCAGCTGGCCCGGCTCGAGCTGCTGGAACAGCTCTACGAGTTGGAGGAGGCCGGGACGGAGTTGGGACGGACTGTCGCCAACGTGATAGGCCGCCCCGACCAGGTCGCCCTGATCATCGACAAGGGAACGGCCGACGGTGTCGCCGTAGGCCAGCCGGTGATAGACACCAACGGCTTCGTGGTGGGGAGCGTCAAGACTGTGACCGCCGGAAGCGCGACCGTCGTGCCGATAACTGCTGGCCCCGAGGGACTGACCGTTCTCGTCGGAGATCAGATCGGCATCCTCCTGCCGCAGATCGCCTCCGACCTGATGCGCCTCGAGATACTCGACGCCAGATCTCCCGTCCTCGCCTCCGACCGGGTCAACACTTCCGCCGCCTCCGTGAGGTTCCCCGCAGGGCTCCCGGTAGGAGAGGTGCTCTACGACGCGGCGCCCAGCGTCGACGCGCTGACGACGATTGTCGTCCCCTTCAGCAGTCCCGACACCCTCCGCATCGTCGTCGTTCTGGCGTGGCCTCCCGATCCGATAGACGCGGCCACCGGGACCGACGCCGGGAACGGAGACGGTTGATGCGCTTCCGCAGCTATCTGATCATCGCGACCGTTGTTCTCGTCTCGCTGGTGCTGCAGACCACGCTGATCAGCCAGATCAGCTTCGTCACTCCCGACCTGGTGCTCCTCTTCGTGATGCTCCTGGGGCTGACCCGCATGCGGCCCGAGGTGGTGCTCGGGGTTGCCTTCGCCTCCGGAGTCGTGGTCGACCTGGTCGGTTCGTCGCTCGTGGGGCTCCGGGCCATCGTCTTCACGCTCGTGGCCTTCGCAGCGATCAGGACCAAGGAGCGTGCCGAGGTGGGCCGGTTCTTCACTGCCCTCTGGGCCGGGGTGCTCACACTGTTCGGGATCGCTCTTCTCATGATCGTCGGCACTCTGTTTGGCCAGGCCAGCATCATGGGCTCTGAGGTCTGGGCGCGCCTGCTCTGGGTGCCGCTGTCGAACTTCGTCCTTGCGGCCCTGGTAGCGCCTCTGTTCGTGAGGCTCATCGACCGTGACACGACAGCGTTCCGCTTCACATGAAGTTCGCGGTCCGCCTCGGGGTTCTCGGCCTCGCCTTCGTTGTGATGTTCTCGGTCATCGGGCTGAGGCTCTGGTTCGTCCAGGTTGCCGAGGGTCCAGCCATCGCACGGGCCGCAGAGGAGCAGACCTGGATCGTCAAGACCACGCACGCACCCAGAGGACCGATCTTCGACCGCAACGGCGTCCTTCTCGCCACCAGCAGGCTGGTCCCGGCTGTCTGGGTCGATCGCACCTTCGTCCAACCCGAGCAGCGGGAGGACCTGGTGCAGAGACTGTCAGCGATTCTCGACGTCGACCCGTCCACGCTGGACATGATGTACGAGGAGGCCCAGGTCAATGGCCGCTTCCAGATAGGAACTGTTTCAGCCGAGCTCGCCTATCAGATAAGCGAGTCACTCGACCAGCTCCCCGGCGTTGAGATCGTCAAGGTCCCCGAGCGGGTCTATCTGTCCGGCCCCACCCTTGCCCATGTGATCGGTCACCTCGGATTGCCCAACCCCTCAGACCTCGAGGCGAAGCCCGACCTGGATCCGACCCTGAGAATCGGCCAACTCGGAGTGGAGAAGCAGTACGACGAGTACCTCCAGGGGTCATCGGGCGTTGTCGAGTATCGGGTGAGGCGCGGCGAGATCATCGACCAGCGGCCTCCGGTTGAGCCCTCGATCGGAGAGACACTCGAGCTCACCATCGACCTCGAACTCCAACAGCTCGTCGAGCTGGCGCTCGAGGAGGGGATCGCTCTGTCCAACTCGGTGAAGGATTCCCAGCGGGCGGCCGGTGGCGATGTGTTCTCGGTGACCAAGCGAGCCGCCGCGGTCGTGATCGACGTTCGCAGCTTCGAGATCCATGCCATTGCCTCGGTTCCCGACTTCGACCCGCAGCTGTTCGTTCCCAATATCGACCAGGACTCGTTCGAGGCTCTCAACGCGGACCAGGTGTTCAACAACCTTGCCATCTCCGGCCTCTACCCGCCGGCGTCGACGTTCAAGGCGATCACCTACACCGTGTTCGAGGAAGAGGGCCTTCCGCTTCCGGAAGAGATCGAGGGCGTGGACACGGCCAACCGGCGAGTCGACTGCGACGGCGAGCTGGAACTGCCCGACCTGGCCGATGGGTCCGCTCAGGTGAAACGCGACTGGTACTACGGCCGGAACGACTACGGATGGCAGGACATTCATGGCGCCCTCACCATCTCCTGCAACATCTTCTTCTGGAACATCGGTCTCGGTGCCTGGAACGCCCGAGCGGTCATCGGTGAGAACGTTCTCCAGGACTGGGCCAAGGGCCTCGGGTACGGGTCGGCGACCGGAGTCGACCTGGCCAACGAGGCAGGGGGAGTCGTGCCCACCCGGGAGCTGTTCGAGGAGTGGAAGCAGTACCAGATCGAGAATCCCGACCAGCCACCTCGGCTCCATCCCAGCCGTCTCGAGCTGGGAAGCCCCTTCTTGGGCGGAGATCTCATGGACTTCGCCATCGGCCAGGGGGCTTTCACGGCAACCCCGCTCCAGGTGGCCGTCTCCTATGCCGCCTTGGTCAACGGCGGACTCGTCATGGAGCCCCGGGTGGTGCGACGGGTGGTCGACGCCGAAGGGAGGCTCGTTCACAGGGTCGAGTCCCCGGTCATGGCCACCATCGACATCGACGAACAGACTCGAAGTGCCCTGCTCACGGATCTGAACAGGGTGGTTCGGTTCGGGACGGCCAGTTCGGCATTCGCCGACTTCGGCGACGGACTCGACCGAATCGGTGGCAAGACGGGAACCGGGCAGACTTCTGCCAACAGGGACAACCACGCCTGGTTCGTGGGCGTGGCCCCTCTCGACAGCCCGCGCTTCGTGGTCGTGGTGCTCATCGAGGAGGGCGGCTCCGGAGGTCAGATCGCAGCACCCGTCGCCCGGCACATCCTCCAGTATCTGATGGGCAACGAGCCCACCGCCATCACCGAAGGCCAGGAGGCGGACTGATGACCCTCATGACCCGCCTCCGCGAAGTCGCCGTCATACGACGCAACAACAGCCCGGACCGAATCCTCTTCGGGACGATGCTGGCCCTGTCCGCGTTCGGCCTGCTGATGATCTACTCGGCGACCCGCAACTCGGGCACCTTCTCGATGGAGCGGCAGATGATCTTTGTCGCTGCCGGCCTGATCATCTATCTGATCGCATCGAACATCGACTACCGGGAGTACCGGGGCATCGTTCCGATGGCGGCTGTCGTGACGATCATCCTTCTGCTCACCGTGTTCCTGTTCGAGCCGGTCAACGGTGCGCGCCGATGGATTCCCCTGGGACTGTTCAAGCTGCAGCCGGCCGAGTTCGCCAAGGTCGTCGTCATTGTCGTGCTGGCCGGGCTTCTGGCTCCTGCCAGCCGGGACGACTCCGGCGATAGGCCAGTCACATGGAAGAAGGTGGGCCAGGCCCTGCTCATAGCCTTGGTCCCGGCGTTCCTGATCTATGTCGAGCCCGACCTGGGCACGACTCTCGTGTTCGGCTTCATCCTCTTTGTCATGCTCTTCGTCGCTGGTGCCACCTGGCGACATCTGGTTGCTCTCGGAGGGCTCTCGGTTGCCGTCGTGGCCGCTCTGCTCCAGTTCGGCCTGCTGAGCGCATATCAAATGGCTCGCCTCCAAGTCCTCTACGACCCGACCGTGGACCCCCAGGGCATCGGCTACAACCTCAGACAGTCGAAGAACGCCATCGGGTCGGGTCAGGTGTTCGGCAAGGGCCTCTTCGCCGAAGGAACCTTCACCGACTTCGAGTATGTGCCGGAGCAAGAGACCGACTTCATCTTCACGGCGGTGGCAGAGCAGCTCGGGCTGGTGGGCGGTCTGGTGGTGCTCGCCGCCTTCGCCATCCTCGCCTGGCGGCTCCTGGTCATCTCGGCCAACTCGAGGGACCGGTTTGGCGCGTTGATCACTGCCGGCATCGCAGCCATGTTCATGTTTCACGTGTTCATCAACGTGGGGATGACCATTGGCATCATGCCGGTGACGGGGCTGCCGCTCCCGTTCCTCAGCCAGGGCGGCTCGTTCTACATGGCGATGGCTCTGGCGCTGGGCATCGCCAACTCGGTTTGGCTGCAGAGAACCCCGGTGCCGGGGGAGCACCAGCTGACGTAGCTCGGCTGAAGCCGAGCGGTAGTAAGTAGTAGGTAGCAAGTATCAGGACCTCGCGACTCCTGCTACCTGATACTTGATATCTGATTCTGCTCGCGGAGCGAGCTCACTACTCTCCCGTGCCATGTACAGGCGGAGCACCGACGGGTGGGTAGAGGTCATATGCGGCCCCATGTTCAGCGGTAAGAGCGAGGAGCTGATCAGACGCGTGACCCGCTCCCAGCTGGCTCGCATCCCGGTCCAGGTGTTCAAGCCGGCCCTCGACGACAGATACGCCGACGAGCAAGTGGTGTCCCACTCGGCTCTGAGGGTCTCGGCCCGGCCCGTGGAGGACTCGCTCGACCTGCTCAAGTCGATCAACTTCGACACCGAGGTCATCGGCATCGACGAGGGCCAGTTCTTCGATGACGGTCTCGTCGAGATAGTCGACAATCTTGCTGCCACCGGCAAGCAGGTCATCGTCGCCGGCCTCGACACTGACTACCTGCGCCGCCCGTTCGAGCCGATCCCTGCCCTGTGCGACCGGGCCGAGTACCTGACCAAGATGCTCGCCGTGTGCCACCGGTGCGGTGGTCCCGCCCTCTACACCCAGCGCATCGTCAACTCCGACGATCTCGTCGTCCTCGGGGCCCAGGACGCCTATGAGGCCAGGTGCCGGATGTGCTACGACCCGACCGAGGCCGAGCAACCCGCCCTGGGATTTGACGGATAGGGGAAGTCCGGGTCGTCTGGTAACCTGACCCTGTCCGCTGATCGCGTCGTTCCCAGTTATTCGGAGCGTTCCTGCTGATGACAGCCACGATTCTCGAGTCTTCACACGTAAATCACCACTCCTCGTCAGGGGAGGGTCTGTCCCAGCGTCAGCCGGCTCACTGTCTTGCCGGCCCGATGTCCCCCAGGAATTGGACACACCGGGCCCCGTCTGTATCGAGTTCTCAGAGGAGTGACAACACATGGCTCTGTTTCGCAAAAAGGGCCCACAGGTCGTCAGAAAGTCCACATCCGAAGGAGTCGTCGAAGAGCGGAAGACTCTTCGGGTAAAAGGGCAGAAGGTCGAGGTCAGAAGGGTTGAAGGCCCTTCCGCCCACCGCAAGCCCAAGCAGGATCGGCGCAAGTCGGGGGGCAGGTCGCGCGGTAGCGTCGCCACATCACGCACCCGGACGCGCCGTCCCGTCGAGGAAGAGATCATTGTCCCCCCCGAATCGGCGCGGAAGCAGATGCTGGTCAGCGTCAACCGCAACCAGACCCAGATCGTCATCCTGGAGGGCCCGGTGCTGGTCGAGCACTACGTCGCCCGACAGGACGAGGGCTCCGTTGCCGGGAACATCTACCTGGCTGTCACCCGCAACGTCCTGCCCGGGATGGAGGCCGCCTTCCTCGACTTCGGCGTCTCCAAGAACGGCGTGCTGTACGCCTCGGACGTGGCCACACCCGAAGGCAGCAAGAAGGGACCCAACGGTCGGTCGCAGCGCCGGATCGAAAACGTCCTCAAGGAGGGTGACGACGTCCTGGTCCAAGTGACCAAGGACGCAATGGGAGCCAAGGGAGCCCGTCTCACCGGCATTCCGTCCCTTCCCGGCCGGTACTTGGTTCTCGTGCCCGACTCGGACAGTGTCGGGATCAGCCGCCGGCTTCCCGATGCGGATCGCACCCGTCTTCGCGACATCATCAACAAGGTGAGGCCGGCGGGGTTCGGGGTGATCGTGCGGACGGCAGCCCTCCACGCCTCCGCAGAAGAGTTGGCGGCGGACATCTCCCGCCTGCAGAGGGAGTGGTCCCGCATCCAGCAAGCTTCCCAGGATGCCAAGGGCCCGAAGCTGATCCATGAGGAGCCCGAGCTGCTCATCAAGGTGATCAGAGAGCACTTCACGGCAGACTTCCGCAAGCTACTCATCGACGATCGGGCTGCCCACGAGAGGGTGCTGTCCTACCTTCAGTCGACGGCCCCGGACCTGGTTTCCAAAGTCCATCTCTACGAGGATCCCATCGGGCTCTTCGACCGCTACCACGTCGAGGACCAACTCAAGAAGGCCCTCGACAGGAAGGTGTTCCTCCCTTCGGGCGGCCACCTCGTCATCGACCGGACCGAGGCTCTGACGGTGATCGACGTCAACACCGGCAAGTTCGTCGGCNNCGGCTCCGCGACATCGGCGGCATCATCGTCATCGACTTCATCGACATGGAGTCGGTGGCCAACCAGCAGAGAGTGCTGCGGCTGCTCAAGGAGACGCTTGCCCGGGACAAGACCCGGACTCAGGTGTTCGAGGTTTCCCACCTCGGTCTGGTCGAAATGACCAGGAAGAACGTGTCCGCCGGTCTTCTCGAGCAGTTCTCCACGAAGTGCGACCACTGTGCGGGCCGCGGCGTGATAATCGAAGAGTCCTTCCGCCCCAAGACAGCCGCAATCGACACGGCGAGTTATGACGCAGAAGCCTGAGTGACCCGGGGGGCCCCGCTCGCTGTACGATCTTGGCTCAGGAGCGAACCAGCAGTATCATCTGGGCGTTCCCCCTTTTCGGAAGAGGTTTCGTCATGTACGCCATCATCCGCGCCGGCGGCAAGCAGGCCAAGGTGCAGTCCGGTGATGTCATCGATATCGAGCGGGTCAAGTCCGGTGAGGACAAGCTGACCTTCGCCCCGCTGCTCGTCGTGGACGACAAGGGCAATGCGGTGTCGGATCGCGCCACCTTGGCCAAGTCAAGCGTCACCGCCAAGGTGCTGGGGGAGGCGGCCGGTCCCAAAGTGGATATCTTCAAGTACAAGAACAAGAGCGGCTACCGGCGCCGCCAGGGCCACCGTCAGAAGTACACCCGCATCGAGATAACCGGGATCAAGTTGCCCGGGGCCACCAAGAAGAAGGCTGCGGCCAAGAAGCCGGCCGCTTCCGAAGAGGAGTAGAGATGTCAAAGACCAAAGCAGGCGGTTCGTCCAAGAACGGTCGGGAGTCACATGCCAAGCGGCTGGGACCGAAGGTGTTCGACGGCGAGTTCGTCAATGCCGGCGCAATCCTGGTGCGCCAGCGCGGAACCCGGATCCATCCCGGAGACAACGTCGGCAGGGGAAGCGACGACACGCTCTTCGCCACCTCGGCCGGCACTGTCAAGTACGCGGTGAGGGCAAACAGGCGCCTGGTCTCGGTCGACCCCGAGTAATCCTCCGAGCGCGTGCGGCTGAGAGCGCTGCACCCGCCCGATAGCTTGACCACGACATGTTCGTTGATCGCGTCCGGGTGAACCTGCGCGCCGGGAATGGCGGAGCGGGCGTCGTCTCCTTCGTCAGGGCCAAGGGCAAGCCCAAGGGAAAGCCCACCGGTGGCAACGGTGGCAACGGAGGCTCGGTGATCCTCAGGGCCGACCCGTCCGTCGCAACCTTGCTCCGTTACAAGCGGAACCCCCACCACCAGGCCGGGCACGGCCGACACGGGGAGGGCGACCTTCGCCACGGAAGGGCTGGGGAGGATCTGGTGTTGCCGGTTCCGCTCGGAACTGTTGTCTCCGATGACGAAGGCACCATCCTCGCCGACCTCGTGGAAGCAGGCCAAGAAGTCACGGTCCTCCAGGGCGGGCGTGGCGGACTCGGCAATGCCGCATTCGTCGGTCCGGCCCACCGTGCCCCCGGTGTCGCCGAGCAGGGCGAGTACGGGCCGTCCCACTGGTTCGTCATCGAGCTGAAACTGCTCGCCGACGCCGCCCTGATCGGTTTCCCCAACGCCGGGAAGTCGACCTTCATATCCCGTGTCTCGGCCGCCAAGCCGAAGATCGCCGACTATCCGTTCACGACCCTCGAACCCAACCTGGGCGTGGTCAGTTTCGACGACCGCGAGTTCGTCCTCGCCGACATTCCCGGCCTCATCGAGGGGGCGGCTTCCGGAAAGGGCCTCGGGCACGAGTTCCTCCGCCACACCGAGCGGGCCCGGGTTCTGGTAGTCCTGCTGGATCCGTCGGAAACCCAGGCGGCGTCCATTTCCGAGCAGCTCGCCGTCCTCGAAGCAGAGATCGCCGGCTACTCGCCGGAACTGGCGGCCAGGCCACGGCTGGTGATCACCAACAAGATCGATCTCGGCGTCGAGCCGCTGGAAGGATCGATGCCAGTGTCAGCCCTCACCGGGGCGGGGCTCACCGAGGCCCTACACGCCATCGCCGACCTGGTCGACCAGGCGGAGAGGGAAGCCCCGGAGCGGCGCGGGTACGTCCTCCACCGACCGCTAGGGGAGTCCTACGCGCTGAAGCGGGAGGGCGACGCATGGCGGATCGAGGGCCGCGCAGCCCAACGCGCCATCCGCTTTGCCGACCTCACCCTGGACGAGGCGGCCGACATGGCGGCCAGGCGCCTCGCCCGGATGGGCGTCGACGACGCCCTGGTGGCCGCAGGGGCCCAGGAGGGCGACGAGGTCCGCATCGGGGACTTGTCGTTCGAGTTCCACCATGAAGAGGAGTAGGGCCTAGCGTCTCCACAGGTCCTTGGTCAACAGCACCAGCACGGGGAAGATCTCGAGCCGCCCGACGATCATCAGGCTGGACAGCAGCCACTTGGCCAGGGCGGGCAAGCCGGCGTAGTTCCCCATCGGGCCGACGTCACCCAGCCCGGGCCCGATGTTTCCGATCGAGGCCGCCACCGCCGAGGTGGCGGTCACCAGGTCGAGTCCCTCGGTCAGGTTGGCGTCGATGAAGGCGAGGAGGAACGTCGAGGTCATGAAGAGGAACATGTAGAAGAGGAAATACGACTGGACGGCCTCGATGACGGGGTCCGTCACCCGCTTCCCGCCGAAGCGGGTGACGAAGACGCCACGCGGGTGCACCAGGCGCCTCAGGTCCGCGTATGCGGCCTTGCTCAAGACCCCGATGCGGAATGTCTTTATGCCTCCGGCGGTGGAGCCTGCCATCCCGCCCAGGAACATGAGCCCGACCACCATGATGAGAAGGGCGGGGCGCCAGGCCCCGAAGTCGGCGGACGCATAACCCGTGGTCGTCACCAGCGAGATCGCGTTGAAGGCCGCTTCCCTGATCGCGGCGGAAGCCGTCTTGTCCCCCAGCGGGAAGAGGAGCCCTCCGGCGACGAGGACGACGGCGGCGAGGATGATGAGGACGTAGAGCCTGAACTCCGAGTTCCTCCAGTACTCCCTCGGTTTCGACCAAGCCCGGAAGTGGAGGGCGAACGAGACTCCGGCGATGAACATGAACGCAGTGATCACCCATTGGGTGTAGGGGCTGAAAGACATCATCGAGTCCGACTCGGTGCCAAATCCCCCCGTCGACATGGTGGTCAGCGAGTGGATCACGGCCTGGAAGCCGCTCATGTCCCCGATCCAGAGCATGAAGACCTCGAGCAGTGTGATGGCTGCGTACAGCGCCCACAGCCTCTTGGCCGTCTCCTGGAACCGGGGAGTGAGGCGATCGGGCGTCGGGCCCGGTGCCTCTGCGCGCGCCAGCTGCATCCCCCCGGTGCCGAGGAAGGGGAGGATGGCGACACCGAGAACGATGACCCCCATGCCTCCCAGCCACTGGGTGAGTGCCCGCCAGAAGGCGATTCCCCTGGGAAGCGTCCCCGGGTCCTCGAGGATCGAGGCGCCCGTCGTCGTGAACCCGGACGCCGTTTCGAACACGGCGTTTGATATGTCGGGGATCGCACCGGTGAGGAGATATGGGAGGGCGCCGAAGATCGAGAAGACGAACCACGCCAATCCGACCGTGGTGAATCCCTGCTTGACGTTTATGGAAGTCGGCCTGCGCACCAGCATCCGGGTCCCCAAGCCAAATGCTGCGGTGATCCCAGCCGCGAGGGCGATCAGAAGAGCGACGTCCCACTCGCGATAGATGGCGGACACTGCTGCAGCCGACGCCATGGCCACGGCGATGAACAGCTGCACCGAGCCGAGCACGTATGCGACCGTCTTCAGGAGGCTGAACGCCGGCGCCTGGACTGGCCGCGACGACTTGGAGGTCATGCCGTGAAGAGAGCCACGGACTCTTCTATGTCTCTCGGAAGTGCGAAGAAGATGATGTGGTCGCCTGCCCTCACCATGGTCGAGCCGTCTGGAACGAAGGTAGTGCCGTTGCGGGAGATGCCACCGATGACGACGCCGACAGGCAGGTTGAGATCCATGAGGCTCTTGTTGGCGGCCTCGGATTCGGGCTCCACCTCTATCTCGATCGCCTCTGCGTCGGTGTCGGAGAAGGTGGCCACCTGCTCGACCTGACCCTGGCGGACGAACCTCAGAATGGCGCTGGCCGCCATGAGCCTCGACGACACGGCGGCGTCGATGCCGAGGCCGGACAGGAGTCCGACATAGGCGATCCGATTGAACCGCGAGATAGCCATCCCGGCACCGCTCGCCTTGGCAACCAGGCAGCCCAGCAGGTTCACCTCGTCCCACCCGGTCAGGCCTATGGCCACATCCTTCGGTCCGAGGTCGAGCTCGCTCAGCACGTCGGGGTCTGTCGGATCTCCGCATATCACGAGGGCGGCAGAGTGTTGGGAGGCGAGGTGGCTGCACCGATCGACATCCCCGTCAATCAGCACGACGTCGAGTCCCGCATCGGCCATGGCGTCGGCGGTGAGCTCGGCGAGCCTCGTTCCGCCCATGATGATCGCCCGCTCCAGGTTCTTCCGCTTGAGCCCCAGCATCCGGATGGCGTCGGATACCCGTTCTTCGGTGGTCATGACCAGGGCGTGATCTCCGGCGCGGACGATGGTGTCGCCGTGGGCGACGATGGTTCGGCCGTCGCGGACGAGGGCGGCGACCACCCACCCCCATTCGGCCTGCCGGAAACGCAGCTCGCGCAGAGGTCCATGGGTTAGAGGGGCGTTGGGTGCGACCAGGCCGCCGACCATCACGAGCTGCCCGTCGGCGAAGTGAATCAGCTCACTGGCACCGCCCAGGCCGACGACTCCCACCAGCTCCTCGGCGGCGGTAGCCGAAGGGTCGATCACGACGTCAACGCCGAGACGATCGGCGCCCTCCCTGATCTCGGGATCTTCGATTCTGGCGATCGTGGTCTTGGCCCCCTGCTCCTTGGCGGTGAAGCAGGCGAGAACGTTGGCACCGTCGGAATTGGAGACCGCAATCAGAAGGTCTGCCTTCTCGGCTCCGGCCTCCTCGAGGATGTGTGAGCTTGCTCCGTTTCCATGGAGGACGAGCGCGTCTATGCCCTCCTGGAGTTGGGCGGCGCGTGCCCCGTCATCCTCTATGACGACGACGTCCTGGCCCTCAGAAGACAGGCGTTCGGCGAGGTAGGAGCCGACCGCCCCCGCCCCCACGATGATTATCCTCATGGCTGTCTCGTTCGGTTCGGCACAGAAATCAAAGGCTAACTACGCACCGAGCATTTCATGCGCCGAACGGTTCCAAATCTGGCGGCTCTTACAATGGGCGGCGTCCTTCCAGGAGATAGATGAAATTCGAAAGCCCGGGGGCCGTGGCCGATGCGCTGAGGTCCGCCGATTATCTGCCCGACGAGCGGATTGCCCAGGTGGTGTTTCTCGCCGATCGCCTCGACAAGCCGGTCCTGGTCGAAGGCCCAGCCGGGGTTGGCAAGACCGAGCTCGCCAAGTCCATGGCGGCGGTGACGGGCCGCGACCTGATCCGACTCCAGTGCTACGAAGGTCTCGATGAGGCCAAGGCTCTCTACGAGTGGAACTACAAGAAGCAGCTGCTGCGCATCCAGTCGGAGGTCGACCAGGACTGGGACGCCATCAGTCATGACATCTTCTCCGAGGAGTTTCTCCTGACCCGCCCGCTTCTCGAAGCGATCAGGTCGCCCGAGCCCGTTGTCCTTCTCATCGACGAGGTCGATCGGGTCGAGGTCGAGACCGAGGCGCTCCTGTTGGAGATCCTGTCCGACTTTCAAGTGTCCATCCCCGAGCTCGGCACCATGAGCGCGCAGACCCAGCCCCTTGTGTTCCTGACCTCGAACAACACCCGGGAGCTGAGCGAAGCCCTCAAGCGGCGCTGTCTGTTCCTCCACATCGACTACCCGACGCCGGATCGAGAGGTGGAGATACTCAGCGCCCGTGTCCCCGACCTCAGCGAGCACCTGGCGGCCCAAGTGGCCCGTGTCGCCCGATCGGTACGAAACCTCGACCTCAAGAAGGCGCCTTCGGTGTCGGAGACAATCGATTGGGCCCGCACCTTGCTCGCCCTCTCCATCGACGAGGTCGACGAGGAAGTGCTCGGCGACACCTTCCACGTTCTGCTCAAGTACCAGACCGACATCGAGAAGGCGGCCAAGGAGCTGACGTCCAGCCCCCAGGGCTGACAGCCCGATGATCGGCTTCCTGACCGGGTTCGTCGATGAGGTCCGCGAGGCCGGGGTGCCGGTCTCGATGGTCGAGGCAATCGACGCCATGCAGGCGGTCGAGAAGATCGACATCGGGGACCGGGTTGCGCTCCGCGAGACACTGCGGGCGACGATGGTCAAGAACCTCCGTCACGAGCGGGCCTTCGACCTTGCATTCGACGTCTACTTCTCGACGCTGCCCTCTCAGGGGCACGACGGGACAGACGAGCCAGCAGAGCAGGCTCCGGGAGCAATTGACCCACTACCGCCGTCCGACCGGGAAGACTTCGATCTGGACCAGCTCCTCGCCTCCCTTCTCGGCGCTCTGGAGGGGCTAGACGACGAGGGGATCCGACGGGCGGCCCGAGAGGCGGTCGACCGGCTCGCCGGAATGGAGCCCGGCAGGCCGGTCGGGGGCACCTACTACTTGTATCGAACATTGCGACGCCTGGACATCGAGTCCATCGAGTCCCAACTGATCGAGGCCTTGCTCGGCGACGCCGATCTCTCCGAGTTGGAGCAGCGGCTGCTTCGTGAAGAGGTGGAGCACAGAATCGGGATGCTCCGAGCCGAGATCCAGGACGAGATCCGGCGCCGCCTGGTGGCCGACCGCGGTCGGGAAGCGGTGGCCCGGACACTCAGGCGCCCCCTCATAGAGGACGTGGACCTGATGCATGCGACCTCTGCGGAGCTAGCCGAGATGGAGGCGGCGATCGGCCCGCTGACCCGGAAGCTGGCTGCCCGTCTTGCCCGGAGGCGCAAGAAGCGTGAGGGACGCCTCGACTTTCGGCGAACCGTGCGCCGGTCTCTGGCAACCGGGGGCGTGCCGGCAGACCCCCAGTTCAGACACCCGCGCCCTCATCGTCCCGAGGTCTGGCTCCTCTGCGACATTTCGGGCTCGATGGCCACGTTCTCGAGGTTCACCTTGCAGTTCACCCACGCCATGTCAACCCACTTCTCCAGACTGCGGATCTTCGCATTCGTCGACACCATCGACGAGGTGACCGACTACTTCGGCCCGGGCATCGACTTCGGTTCTGCGGTCGGCCGGATCACCACCGAGGCCGAGGTGGTCTGGCTCGACGGCCACTCCGACTACGGGAACTCGTTGGAGACCTTCGTCACCCGGTACGCCCCGCAACTGAGCCCACGCACGACGGTCATCATCACAGGAGATGCCCGCAACAACTATCGCCCTCCTCGGGACGAGTCGCTCAAAGCCGTTGCCGACAACTCCCGGGGTCTTGTCTGGCTCAATCCCGAGCCCCGGGCCTATTGGGACACTGGAGACTCGACAATGTCGCACTATGCCCGGCATTGCACATCGGTCCACGAGGTGCGAACGCTCCGCCAGCTCGAGTCCTTTGTCGAAAACCTCACATTGCCCGCCCGCCGGGCGACCCAGAATTCCTAAACCTCAAGGCAGTTCCTGCCGATTAACCCCCAATTGCACCCGTCTGTTCGGGTCACGACCGAGGTAAACCAAGAAATGGGCTCACGAATACTCGTTGTTGAGGACTCAGCCGTCATTCGGCGGCTGATCGAAGTCTGCCTGCGCGCTGCTGACCTCGAGATCGTCACCAGGGAAGACGGAAAGACCGGCCTCAAGGCGGTCGGATCCGAATCCCCCGACTTGGTGGTTCTCGACATCGGGCTTCCAGGGATGGATGGCTGGGAGGTCCTGGACCGAATCCGCAGCGACGAGACCACTTCCGACATACCCGTCGTCGTTCTCACGGCACACGCCGAAGAGGAGTCGAGGCGGAGGGCCAACGAAGGCGGAGCCGACGCTTTCGTGACCAAACCCTTCCAGCCGAACGACTTCCGATCCACGGTTCTCTCCCTGCTCGACTGACTTAGCTCGAAACGCGCTCGTCGGTATCCTCCCGGCGGTGACGAACGAAACCCTCCTCCCATCGTTCATCGGCGCGCCGGTGCAGAGACGGGAAGACCCTTCGCTCATAACGGGGACGGCCCGCTACGTCGAGGACATCGCGCCTCAGGGCACACTCCACCTGGCCCTGGTCAGATCCCCTCTTGCCCACGCCGAAGTACTGGAAATCGACGTGTCAAGCGCGAGGGAAGCGCCCGGCGTGTGGGCGGTCATCACCCCCGAGGACGTCGCCGATGTCCGCATGCCGCCACGGCCCAATCCGGAACGCAACGTGCCGCGCCGGTTTCCGCTGGTCCAAGGGCGCGCTCTGATGCCGGGCGACCCGCTCGTAGCAGTCGTCGCCGAGTCGGCCGCACAGGCCCGGGACGCCGCCGAACTCGTCTTCGTCGACTACGAGCCTCTCGATGTCGTCGGTGATGTCGACGAGGCGGTCGATGCTCCCCCCATCCATGAAGGCTTCGACTCCAACGTGGCCTACGACCGAACCAAGGGGGACAGGGAGGCGTTCGAGTCGACGCCAGGCGACATCCGCCTCTCCGGCGTCGTCGAGCATCCCAGGGTGGCACCCGCTCCGATGGAAAACCGGGCGATCCTGGCCGAGTGGAAAGAGGACGGCTTGACAGTCCACCTGTCGTCCCAGGCGCCTCAGCTGATGCAGAGACAGCTGGCGTCGGACTTCGGAATGGTCCAATCCGATGTGCGGGTGATCACCCCGTATGTGGGTGGCGGGTTTGGCTGCAAGTTCGACCTCGCCGAGGAGGACTATCTGACGGTGATCGCAGCCCGAATGACGGGGCGCCCGGTGCGCTGGACCGAGTCACGACGGGAGCACCTGTTGACCACTGGCCACGGCCGTGCCCAGCGCCACCGCTACGAGATCGTCGCCGACGACGACGGGACGATCAAGGCCCTATGGGTGGACAGCCTGATCGACCTCGGCTGCCGGCACCGATACCTGTCTTTCATGGAGATCACGCCCCGCATGGGCACGGGCAACTATGTGATACCCCAGTACGGGTGGCGAATGAGAGGGGTGTGGACCAACCGGGCACCTCGAGGCATCTACCGCGGCGCCGGGCGGCCCGAGGCGACGCTGACCATCGAGCGAGCCGTAGACGCAGTGGCCAGGGCCACGGGTCTCGACCCTGCCGAAGTTCGTCGGCGCAATTTCATCCAGCCCGACCAGTTCCCCTACCACTCGTCGGGCGGGCCGGAGGCCAATGGTTACAAGTACGACACGGGCGAGTACGAAAAGACCCTCGACAAGCTTCTGGAGGTGGCCGACTACCAGGGACTCCGACGGGAGCAGGCGGCGGCCAGAGAAGAAGGGCGACTCGTCGGGCTGGGACTGGCGGCCTATGTCGAAGTCTGCGGGTTCGAGAACTGGGGGGCGGCCAGGGCCCAGGTCAACTCCGATGGGTCCGTCAGCGTCTTCGTCGAGACGCTCGACCAGGGCCAGGGGCACAGGACCTCGTACGCTCAACTGGTGGCATCGGTCTTGGGCCTGGACATCTCGCAGGTCAAGATCGAGCAAGGGGACAGCGCGACATCACCCTACGGCTGGGGAACATCCGGGTCGCGCTCGATCGCTCAAGGGGGTTCGGCCAGCTATGCCGTGGCGAGCAAGGTCGCCGACAAGGCAAAGCGGATAGCAGCCCATCTCCTCGAGGCTTCCCACGAGGACATCGTCCTCGCTGGGGGCAAGGCGAGCGTCGCCGGAACCGACGTCGGCGTGAGCTGGCGGGAGGTGGTTTCGGCTGCGATGAGGGGCAATGTCCCCGATGGCCTCACCCCCGGTCTCGATGAGGAGATCCATCTCAGGTCGGGAGGTCTCAACTTCCCCTATGGCATGCACCTGGCAGTGGTCGAGGTCGATCCGGACACCGGTGCTACACGCCTCGATCGGATGTGGGCCGTCGACGATGCCGGGAACATCATCAACCCGATGCTGGCAGAAGGCCAGCGCCACGGCGGGCTGGCCCAAGGGATCGGCCAGGCGATGTGGGAGCAGGTCGAATACGACGAGGACGGCAACCTGGTCACATCCTCGCTCATGGACTACCTGATCCCAACGGCGGCGTCGATGCCCTCCTTCGGGCTCGACTCCACCGTGACGACGACACCAACCAATCCGCTCGGGGCGAAGGGGATTGGCGAGGCGGGTGCCATCGGGTCGACTCCGGCCGTGCTCAACGCAGTCTCCGACGCTCTCGACGGTGCCGACGTCCAGATTCCCGTCACGCCCGAACAGGTCTGGCGAATCCTGAGGGCCTGAACCCAGGCCTCTCCGAGAAGGGCCGCGGCAGGCAACGACTGCCACACCTTGTGTGATTTTTCACAATAGGGCCTTACGGCCCTATTGTTTAGTGGGCCGGTAAGTGATTCTGACCAGTGATCTACATCTGGTCGGAATGCGTCTCGAACTGTCGAAGAGAACTGATCTAGCCCTCAAGGCACTGACCTTCCTCCATGCCCTCTCGGGCGCCACGGGCCATGCAATGGCACGTGCAATCGGGACGACTTCGAACTACCTGCCTCAAGTCCTCAAGCCGCTGACCGAGCGCAGCTGGGTGAGCGGCACCCCCGGACCGGGCGGAGGCTACCGGCTGAACGTCGACCTGGCCGAGCTCTCCGTCCTCGACGTGATCGAGGCGATGGAGGGAGCAACAGAACTAGACGAATGTGTATTGAGGGGCGCCCCATGCCCGGCACCGGAACCGTGCGCACTGCATGAGTCCTGGTCCAGGGCAAGGGGCGCTCTATTGGCAGAGCTCGGCTCGACGTCGGTTGCAGCGACGTTGCAGCGGGCTCCTATGAAAGGAGAATAGGGATGGCTAGGGATTCGGTAGCGCCGTGGAGGCGGAACCGGGTCGTGTTCGTCGGTATCGCCCTGGTGGCGGTGTTCGGATTGGTGCTCTCGAGTTGCACCACCGACGATGCCTCGTATCAGTCGATAATCGACGAGCGCGAATTCAGCGATGCCGACGTGGTGGCTGCGCTCAAGACCTACTTGCCCTCTGGGGAGCATGACGAGTACGTCATCTTCTCGTCGGGCGGTCACTCGGGCCAGCTCCACGTGATCGGTGTCCCGTCCATGCGGCTTCTGAAGACCATCGGCGTCTTCACGCCCGAGCCGTGGCAGGGATGGGGATATGGAAACGAAGCCACCGACGAGGTGCTCGCGCAAGGAGACGTCAACGGTCGGGAGATCCGTTGGGCCGACACCCACCACCCGGCGCTCTCGGAGACGGCGGGTGACTACGACGGCGAGTTCGTCTTCATCAACGACAAGGCCAACGCCCGCGTGGCGGTGATCGACCTGCGGGACTTCGAGACGAAGCAGATCGTCAAGAACCCGATCGCCATCAACGACCACGGCGGCACCATGGTCACCCCGAACACCGAGTACGTGATCGAGGGCGGCCAGTACGCCACGCCGCTCGGCGGCGACTACGCGCCGATCGGCGAGTACAACGAGTCCTATCGCGGCATGGTCACGTTCTGGAAGTTCGACCGGAAGCGCGGCCGTATCGACGAGTCGCAGTCCTTCGCCCTGGAGCTGCCGCCCTACTGGCAGGACCTCTTCGACGCCGGCAAGCTCGCGAGCGAGGGCTGGATCTTCGGCAACTCGTTCAACACCGAGCTCGCCACCGGCGGCATCGAGTCCGGCGAACCGCCCTTCGAGGCCGGTGCCTCCCAGCGCGACGCCGACTACCTGCACATCATCAACCTGCCCAAGGCCGAAGAGGTCGCCCGGGCCGGAAAGACGAAGAGCATCAACGGCTTCCCGGTCATCCAGCTCGATACCTGCGTGAAGGAGGGCATCCTCTACTTCGCGCCCGAGCCCAAGAGCCCGCACGGCGTCGACGTGACGCCGGACGGTCGCTTCATCGTCGTCGCCGGCAAGCTCGATCCGCACGTCTC
>JABAOE010013436.1_pt2 | contig 20609 bp, 16 predicted proteins | sample 7062141 | NCBI WGS metagenome assembly JABAOE01 (sample SAMN14538627, study PRJNA623070) | marine sediment metagenome | biome: marine biome [ENVO:00000428]; feature: marine pelagic biome [ENVO:01000023]; material: deep marine sediment [ENVO:00002113] | place: India: Gulf of Khambhat ... | reverse complement strand
GCCGCGGCGGACGCCTCGGCCTCGGCGGACGCGTCGGCCAGGGCGGAGGCCTCGGCGACGGCGGTCAGCTCCAGCTCCAGCTCCACCCCCGCGCCCGCGGGCTCTCCGCCGACGCCCACGAGCGAGAGGCGCACGGGTGGAGGGGCGACCACGGGGTCCGCGCCCTCGAGCCACGCATAGACGATCGCCAGCTCGTCGTCGGTCGCGACGAGGGGTGAGAACGGCGGCATCGTCTCGGCCGGCAGGCGCAGCTCCTTCACGAAGAGCGAGAGCGGGAGGAGGGTCCCCTGCACCTGCAGCGGCTCGCCCTCTCCGCCGGCACCGGAGCTCGCCCTCCCGTGGCACGTCCAGCAGCCGAGCACGTCCATGTAGAGCTCCTCGCCGGGAACCTCGTCACCAGCGGAAGCCTGCGCCCAGCCGGTCGCGGGCAGCGAGGGCAGGCCCACGCAGACGAGCGCGAGCGCCGCGAGGCTGCGGCGCCTTCCCGTCGGATGCCTGGCCAGGAGCCTAGCCAACCGATGCGACCTCCCAGCCGCCCACGGGCTCGGGCTGAGCGGCCGCGTTCGTTCCGGAGACGTACCCGAAGGTCGCGCCCAGGCAGAGGTTGCCCATGTACGCGTACGTGTTGAACCCCCCGATGTCGACGCCGGCCGCGTACAGCCCGGCGAGCGGCCGGCCGGCGCGCGACAGGACCTGGCCCAGGACGTTCGTCTTGAGGCCGCCGTACGTGGCGGTGATCCCCGCCGTGCCGAGCGCGGCGTAGAAGGGCGGACGCTCGAGCGGCACCGCGTGGGTCGCGCTGGCCTTGGGCACGGGCAGCGCCCACGCCCTTCCGTTCCTCGCGGCCTCGTTGTACTCGGCGATCTCGCTCGACACGCGCTCGGCCGGGATCCCGCGTCCCCATGCCTCCATCTGGCGGGCGAGCTCCTCGAGCGTGTCCGCGCGGGCGGTGGGCGCTCCGGAGCGGAGGTAGGCGTCGTACTTGTCGAGGCTTCCCAGCCCGCAGTCGGCGCACGCCCGCTGGACGTTGATCGGCTCGTCCCATACGTAGGCCGCGGAGGCCTCGGGCTGACGCGCGACCTCCTGGTTGATCAGGTTCTCGCCGTTGGAGACGAGGCTTCGGCCCGCGATGCGGCCCTGGCTCTCGTCCGCGAAGCGGCGCCCGTGCAGGTTGATCGCCACGGACCACGCGCCGTGGTACATCGAGTAGTCGGCCTGCGGATCCTCGATGCGACCGGGGACGGCCGGGAGCATGTGGCCGTAGAAGGCGTCCCACCCGCTCGCCGAGGGGGCCGCCCCGATGGCCGAGGCCGCCCAGTACCCGTCCCCGGTGAAGGGCGGCTTGGCGCCGCCGAAGCCCGCGTTGCGCTGACGCAGCGCGCCGAAGTGCCGCGTGATGTTCTGCGTGACCATCTGGCCGTTTCCGGCCCAGCCCCCGGTCGCGAGCACGACTGCCCGGGAGCGTATGCGCACGATGCCGTCCGGGCCCTCCGCGAGGACGCCGATGACCTCGTGGCGGACGTTCGTGAGCAGCCCGATCATGCCCGTCTCGAGGAGGATGCGGCCGCCCCCGCGCTCGAGCGTGCGGGACAGGAAGGTGGTGAAGACCACCGGTGCGATGCGGCGCATGCGGGATCGGCCCGGCGACGCGGCGCCGAGGGGGGCGCCGAGGCCCTCGTAGAAGGCGTAGGCGGTCGGCAGCCCGTCGAAGACGGCGCGCTGGAGGTCGGCGTCGCCGTCGGGGGCGTCGTTTCGGATGTCCTCGTAGCGCTCGTACGTCCAGACCACGCCCTCGGAGTGCTTCATCGTGCCGCCGGGCTCGTGCGCCTTCTCGAGGAGGATCACGTCCGCGCCCCGCTCGAGGGCCCGTGCGGCCGCGGTGAGGCCGCCCATGCCCCCGCCCACCACGACGACGTCGGCTCGCATCTCCTGAGCCGCCCGGCCGAGCCCGTGATCGCGGGCGCTCGTCGCGCCCCCGAGCGCACCGGCCGCGCCGGCGCCGGCGACGCCCAAGAACCGCCGGCGCGAGAAGGCCGGATCGGGTGTGCTTCCCCCGGGACCGTGTCCCATGCTCCACCTCCGGGAAGGGGTGTGCACTCCGCAGCCTAGGGTACCGCCCGCCGCTTCGGGCGGCAAACGCGGGCACGAGGGGACCCGCGAGGCTCCCGAAGACGGTGAGGGTGCTGCGCCGCGCGAAGCGGTTGGAGCCGGGTCGAGGCCCAAGCTCGCCGTGACCGGCAAGCTTCGTCCTCGGTGGCTCGTCGCGGCGGGCGCCCGGGGCGGCAGCAAGCGCGGTTGACAGTCGGCGTCGCCGTTTCACAATGTGGAACGTCGGGCCGACAGCGGCTCCCATCCGTGCCTAGCCGAGCCGGGCAGCGGTCCCTCGCCAGGAGCGGCAGGCATGGACGAATCGGGCGAGAGCGTCTCCAGCCGCAAGCGAAGCGCGCTGCAGTCGAGGTTTGCAAATCCGCTTCTCGCCCTCACCGCCTTCGTCGCGGCCATCCTCGTCTGCTGGGCCTTCGGCGAGCTCCTCGTGCGCACCGCGTTCGACCCGGTTCGCGTGCTCGACGGCGACGCGATGCACGAGCTTCGCTGGCGCCGGATGCGGATGGATGCGCCGCCCCCGGGCGGGGTTCAGAGCGAGTACGGCTACGACCGCTTCGACGAGAGGCTCGGCTGGGTCCCCAGAGAGGGCTACGACGCCGAAGGGGTGAGGACCAACTCCGCCGGCATCCGGGCGGACCGGGAGTTCCAGGTCCCCAAGCCGCCCGGCGTGTCGCGCGTCGTCGTGCTCGGCGACTCCTTCGTCTGGGGCGAGGAGGTCAGCAACGAGGACGCGTTCGTGACTCGCCTCGACGCGAAGATGGCGGGAGCCGAGGCCGTGAACCTGGGGGTGCACGGCTACGGCACGGGACAACAGCTCCTGCGCCTGCGCGAGCTGGGCGTCGCGCTCGAGCCGGACCTGGTGCTGCTCGGGTTCTACGAAGGCGACCTGTCGCGCAACGTGCTCGCGTTCCGCGACTACGCGAAGCCGGTCTTCAGGCTGCGCGACGATGAGCTGGTTCTCGAGAACGTGCCGGTGCCCGCACCGGATGAGGTCCTGGCGGTCGAGCAGCGGCTCCCGGCGTCGTTCTTCCTCGCCGTGCTCAAGCGCGGGCTGAGGAGGTGGCTCGAGTCGAGCGTCGCCGGGCTCGAGCGCTCCGAGGCATGGCGCGTGTCCCGTGCGATACTCGATGAGACCGTGCGTGTGAGCCGCGAATCCGGGGCGCGCTTCGGGCTCGTCTACATTCCGTACGAGAGGCTCGACGTCGAGACGCCGCTCGAGGTCCTCCTGGAGCGGTGGGCCCGCGACGGACGCATTCCCTACCTGAGCCTTCGACAGGAGTTCTCGGCGCTGCCCGAAGAGGAGCGGGGCAGGCTCTATCGGGGCCACTGGACGCCGCACGGGAACGAGGTCGTGGCGGACATCGTCGAGCGCTTCATCCGGTCCGGGAGAATGCTTGCCCTCGACGGGGCCGCCGACGGGGGCCCGGAGTGACGCGCAGGCGGGCTCTGCGGCTCGCGGCCTTGCTCTGCGTCGCCGCGATCCAGCTCGGGGCGGTGGCGCTGGAGCTCGAGCGCCGCCGTCGCGCCGACCTCTAGTGGTGCGACGTCGGTGCGGACTACGCGTACCGCTCCGGCCGGTCGGGAGTCACCCGCGTTCCGGTCGAGATGGCCTCCGGGAGCCCGGGTCGAGCTGGCTCCGGATCATCTGCGACCGGAGGCACCCGGGGCCGAGCTCGTGCTCTTCTCGAATCGTACCGCCGCCGCCAGGGTCCTCGTGCCGGCCCCGCATCCCGACGATGCCGAGCTGGCCGCGTTCGGTCTCTACGCGAGTCGTGACTCGCACGTGGCGACCGCGACGCCGGGGAACCATGTCGACCGCCAATACGCGACGATCTACGAGGATCCGGAGCCGAGCCTCGTCGCGGACTTCGTGCGGCTCATCGAAACGGTCGGGCCGGACGCGATCGTCGCCCCGCATCCTGCGCTCGACGCGAACACCGATCACCAGTTCACGACGATCGCCCTGCTCGAGGCTCTCGAGGCCGTCGAAGGCGTGGATACGGAGCACGACCTGGGCCCCGCCCCGCAGCCTCTCGTCGGGGGTACGTCCGCTCGCGCCGTCCGCCGGCTCGGCGGTATGGTCGGAGACGTTCTTCGAGATCCTTTCGAGGCCTACGGCTACTTCCGCCGCGCCGCCCGCCCCAACGAGCTCTTCCTGGTCTACGGCCCGCGCGATCGGGAGGGGCTGAGGCGCGCGTTCTTCGAGGCCCGCGCGAGCGAATGACGGGCACGTGACGGCGCCGGCCCTCGCCGGCCCCGCTCGACGAGCTCGCACCGCGCGGCGGGGGCCGCTCTCACGCCGGCCCGTTGCGCCTCGCGAGGCCCGGCCCGAGCTTGGCCTCCCATGGTCCGGACGACGTCGTGGCGCCTGCTCCTTTCCGCGTGCTGCCTCTGCGCGGCGCATGCGCCCGCGGATGCGCAGACGGTCAACCCCTACGACGGGGACGGGGCGGCGGTCAGGGCGGGCGCGGCGCTCTTCGCGAACCGGTGCGCCGAGTGCCACGGGGGCGACGCCCGCGGGTTCAGCGGCCCCGACCTGACCCTGCTCTGGGAGCTGGGCACCGACGACGGGTTCGTCTTCGAGACGATCCGCGACGGCGTGCCGGGCAGCACCATGCCCGCGAGCTCCGCGCCGGAGCACGAGATCTGGGCGATCGTGGCCTACGTGAAGAGCCTGGGCACGGTGCGCGGAGAGCGCTACGACCGCGGCGACGCCGAGCGGGGCAGGGCGGTCTTCGAGGCCTCGTGCGCCCGCTGCCACCACGTGGGCGGGCAGGGAGGCCGCCTCGGTCCCGATCTTTCCCGGGTCACGTCGACGCGCTCGAGGGAGGCGCTCGTCGGCTCGATCAGGAGCCCGGACGCAGCGGTGGCGGCCGGCTACCGCGCGGTCACGCTCGTGACCGGCGACGGGACCCGCCTCCGGGGCGCGGTGAAGGGGGAGGACGCCTTCTCGATCCAGGTGATGCACCCGGACGAGCGGATCCAGGGCTATCGCAAGGCCGACCTCGCCGACCTGGTCCACGAGGAGCGCTCGCTCATGCCCCGATTCGGCCCCGACCGCCTGAGCGACGGCGAGATCGAGGACGTGCTCCGCTACCTGGACTCCGCGCGCGACGCGCGTCCCGCCCGACGCTGAGAGGCAGCCATGAAGCCCGGACAGATGCTCCCGGTCGCGATCCCCGTGGCCGTCGCGTGGCTGGGGCTCGCGGTGACGGCGCCCGCCGCGCTTCGCGCGCAGGCCGAGCGCCCGGGCGCGGCCACGGACCCGGGCCACGTGACCTACGGCCAGATCCTGGCGGGCTTCGCCGACCCCACCCGCTGGCTCACCTACTCCGGGGACTACAGCGGACGCCGCCACAGCCCGCTGGCCGAGATCACCCCCGGCAACGTCCACCGGCTCGTGCCCGTGTGGACGTTCCAGACGGGGACGACCACGAGGGGGCGGGGCTTCGAGACGACGCCGCTCGTCGTCGACGGCGTCCTGTACGTCACGGGATCGAACAACTTCGCCTGGGCGCTGGACGCGCGCAGCGGGCGGCCGTTCTGGCAGTACCGCCGCGACCTGCCCGACGACCTCACCTACGGCGCCAGCGCGCCGGTGAACCGCGGCTTCGGGATCCTGGGCGACCGGCTCTTCATGGTCACGCTCGACGCGCACCTGCTGGCGCTGGACCGGCGTACGGGTGACGTCCTGTGGGACGTGGAGCTGGCCGATTACCGCGTGGGCTACTCGGCGACGCTGGCTCCGCTCGTCCTCGACGGGAAGGTCATCGTGGGCAACTCCGGCGGCGAGTACGCGACCCGGGGCTTCATCGACGCGTACGATCCCGAGAGCGGAGACCGCATCTGGCGCTTCCACACGATCCCCGGGCCCGGCGAGCCCGGAAGCGAGACGTGGCCGGCCGACGCGGATGTGATGGCGCGCGGCGGGGGCGCCACGTGGATGACCGGGAGCTACGATCCCGAGCTCGGCCTGCTGTACTGGGGGACCGGCAATCCCAACCCGGACTACTACGGCGAGGACCGGCAGGGCGACAACCTCTACACCGACGCGCTCGTCGCCCTCGACGCGGACACGGGCACGCTCCGCTGGCACTACCAGTTCACCCCGCACGACGTGCACGACTGGGACTCCAACCACGTCCCGGTCCTGGCCGACCTGGAGTGGGAGGGCGAGCCCCGCCGCGTGGTCATGGTCGCGAACCGGAACGGGTTCTTCTACGTGCTCGACCGCGTGACCGGGGAGCTCCTCCTCGGCGAGCCGTTCACGGAGACGACGTGGGCGCGCGAGATCGGGCCGGACGGGCGGCCGATCGTGTTGAACGACGGGAGCAGGGGGTGCCTGCCCGATCCGTGGGGAGGCACGAACTTCTTCCCTCCGTCGTTCGATCCGACGCTCGAGCGCTTCTTCGTCACGGCCCGGGAGACGTGCGCGACCTTCGTCCCGCAGAAGCCCGAGCTGGTCCCGGGGCAGAGCTCCTTCGGCGGCGTCGTGTGGCGGGATCCCGACCAGGGCTACGGCGCCTTGCGCGCGCTCGACGTGCGGACCGGGGCGAGGGTGTGGGAGTTCCGCTACCCGTCTCCGACGTTCGGGGGGGTGATGAGCACGGCCTCGGGGCTGGTCTTCGCCGGAGATCACGAGGGCAACTTCATGGCGTTCGACGCGCGCTCGGGCGAAGCCCTCTGGCACTACCCGACCGGCTCGCGCATCTGGGGCGCGGCGGCGATGACGCACCTGCTCGACGGGCGCCAGCACGTGGTGATCGCGTCGGGGACGACGCTGGTGGCCTTCGCGCTCTTCGAGGAGCGGGAGTAGGCGCTCGCCGCTGCCGCTTGCGGCCGGCGCGGGCCCGGCTCATCCTGCGATCGGCCACGGGACGCCCCGCGGCCCCCGGAACGCCTGGTAAGGAGGGTGCGATGCACGCCCGACGCTTCGTCTTCCCGATCGCCGCGCTCCTGTTCGCCCCGGTCCTCGCCGAAGCGCAGCCGCACGACGCGAGCGTCGCGAACCACGAGCCGCACCTCTACGACGCGACGGATTTCGGCATCGATCCCGCGTCCGTGACCTTCTCCAAGCACATCGCGCCCATCCTTCAGCGCAGCTGCCAGAGCTGCCACCGCGCCGGGGGCGGCGCTCCCTTCGCGCTCACCACGTACGACGAGGTGCGGCGGCGCGTCCGGGGCATTCGATACCGCACGGCGATCCGCGACCGCATGGGGGCCATGCCGCCGTTCTTCGTCGAGAAGGACATCGGGATCCACGAGTTCAAGAACGACCCGTCGCTGAGCGACGAAGAGCTCGCGATGATCCAGGCGTGGGCCGACCACGGAGCGCCGGAGGGCGACCCCGCCGACCTGCCGGCGCCGATCGACTTCGGGGACGACGGCACGTGGACGATCGGCGAGCCCGACCTGATCCTCGTCGGACCGAGCATCACGCTGCCTGCGGTCGGACCCGACCGTTGGGGCGACATCGGGCTCGTGCCCACCGGCCTCACCGAGGACCGCTACGTCCAGGCCGTCCAGGTGCGGGAGGTCAACGACATACCGGTGGAGCGAGGCAGCAGCACGGTGGGGGGGCGCTACATCTTCCACCACATGACGTACTCGAGCGGCGTCCTCAGCGAGGACGGGGGCGAGGTCGTCGGGCCCACCACGAACTGGCCGATCCACGAGGTGGGCAGGAACGCCGACATCTTCCCCGAGAAGGCCGGACGGCTGCTCCCGGCGAACTCGGCGCTGCACCTGCGGGCCTCGCACCTCCACTCCAACGGCCGTGAGACCACGGGCCACCTCGAGTTCGGCTTCAAGTTCTTCCCGCCCGATTACGAGCCCGAGTACACGCGCACCGGCCCACGCCTGGGCAACGGGATCGACATCGACGTGCTCCCCGACCGGGCGAACCAGGAGTTCCACAACTACGTGACGCTCCAGGAGCACACGAAGATCATCGCGTTCGAGCCGCACCTGCACGCGCCGGGCGTGCGCATGTGCATCGAGGCGATCTGGGGCCACAACCAGTTCACGCTCAACTGCGTGGGCTACGACCACAACTGGGTGAAGCAGTACGTCTACGAGGACCACGCGGCCCCCCTGCTGCCCAAGGGGACGATCCTGCACGTGATCGGGTTCCTCGACACGACCGCGGACAATCCCAACCTCGCCGACGCCCGGAACTGGGCCGGAGGCGGCCGCCGCTCGGTGTCGAACATGTTCATCGACCTCGGCTACTCGGTCGAGCTGACCGAGGAGCAGTTCCAGGCCGAGATGGCGGAGCGGCGGGCGCGCATGAAGGACCGTAACGACTACGACGTCGGCTGCCCCCTCTGCTGGGCGCCGGCGGTCGCCGCCTCGGACCAAGGCGCATCCCCGCCGCCGGGCGATCGATGACGGGGCGCTCGCTGCTCGAGGCTCGGGTCGCCCGCGCCCGGCGCCGGGCGCGCCTCCGCCCCCGAGGAGCCGCCGCCCTGGGGATGCTGGCGGCCTGCGCGCTCGTCGCCGTCACGCCGGGCGCGGCCGAGGCGCAGACGCGCTTCATGTACCTGCGGGGCCAGAGCGTCTCGCCGGCCTTCGAGGGCTGGTGGCCGAACCCTGACGGCTCGTTCGAGCTCTTCTTCGGCTACATGAACACGAACTGGGAGGAGCACCTCGACGTCCCGGTCGGGCCCGACAACTACTTCGCGGTCGGCGATCCGGGGGCGCTCGACGACCCCGCGCGCGACGCGTACGATCCCCCCGGCGCGGACCGGGGGCAGCCCACGCACTTCTATCCTCGCCGCAACCCCTTCCTCTTCACCGTGCGGGTTCCGCCGGACTTCGAGTCCAGGGAGCTCGTGTGGACGCTCACGACGAAGGGGGAGACGCGCCGCGCCTACGCCTCCACCGCGCCCGACTACCGGATCGACCCGCAGGTCATCTCCACCGAGGTCGGGGGCGATTTCGGGAGCTTGAGCGACGCGCTGCGGACCAACGTCCCTCCCGAGCTCGAGGTGGAGGGTCCCGACGAGCATTCGATCGCGGTGGGGGAGCCGCTCGAGCTGACCGCGCGTGCGCGCGATCCCGACGGCATTCCCGCTCGGCGCGACCGCGGCGGGCCGCCGGGCAGCCTGGAGGCGCTCTATCGGCCGCCGTCCTCGATCGTCGCGATCAGCGGGCCCGGCCTGCGGCTTTCGTGGATCGTCTACCGGGGCCCCGAGCGGCACGTGACCTTCGACCCCGTCCAGATGAAGACGTGGACCGACACGCGGGCCTACGCGAACTCGCCCTGGTCACCGCCGTGGACGATTCCGCCGCCGCCGCCCGACGGGCGCTGGGTCACCGAGGCCCGGTTCGAGGAGCCCGGCGAATACCTGCTGCGCGCGGTCGCCAGCGACGGGTCTCTCTTCACCCACCGGGACGTCAGGGTGAGCGTGCGACCGCTCGCCAACTAACCCACCGCGCGGGGCCTCGCGACGGGGCGGGGACGCGCAAGCCGAGGGAGGAACCGACATGAAGCGACCCAGCTCACCGCAGCAGAGGATGGCGATCGGTCTCGCGGCGATCGTCGTCGGCACCCTCGGGCTCGCCTTTCTCGCCCAGTCGGAGTCGATGGCCGCGCAGCAGAGCAACTTCATGGGGGGGCGTCCGAGCGTGGAGGACAGCGAGGACGTGACCACGCTCCGCCTGCTCTTTCCCGCGGGCGTGCGGTCGAACTGGCACAGCCACACCGACGGCCAGCTGCTCATGCTCGAGGAGGGGCTGGGCCGCACGCAGGTCCGCGGCGAGCCGTTGCAGGAGATGCGCCCGGGCCAGCCCTGGTGGACCGATCCGGGGGTGGAGCACTGGCACGGAGCGGCCCCCGACCAGGACGCGCTCCAGCTCACGATCTACTCGGGCACGGTCGAGTGGCTGGAGCCCGTGACGGACGAGGTGTACACGGCGCCGCCGGGACGGTAGCCGTCCGCGGCTCGCGGGCCCTTCGGGGGCGCCCGGTCGGGGCGCCGTGGAGCCCACGGGGCGGGTCGGTTGCGGGGTCCGGGTCGATCGCACGCCGGACGCGCGCTTCCCACAGGAGGATCGATGAATCGGAAACCGACCGGGCCGGCCCTCGGGCTGGCGGGGATCCTCGCCCTCGCCGCGGCGAGCGGCTGCGGCGGCGACGGTGGGCCGGAGGCGCCCGCGGCCGACGCCGCGACGGCCGAGGCCCCGAGCTACCCCGCGATGACCACCGAGGCCGAGTACCTCCGGGCGATGCGGGAGCTGTCGAACTGGGGGCGCTGGGGTGAGGCCGACGAGCTCGGCGCGGCGAACCTCATCACGCCGCAAAAGCGCGTCGGAGCCGCGGCGCTCGTGCGCGACGGCGTCAGCGTCTCGCTCGCCCACGATGTCGTGCAGGAGTCGGCGATCGATGCCGGGACGGTCCTGCAGCGTGAGGTGCTGCGCGTCAGCCCCACCGGAGCGGCGGACCAGTACCGGTACGACGGGACGTACCACGGGGTGATCCACAGCCACCTCGACGCGGTCGCCTGCCACATCATGGTCGACGGGCAGGGCTACAACGGGGTCTCGGCCGAGGAGATCGAGGAGGCCGGCGCCTGCCCGCGCGGCAGCATCAACGCGCTCAAGGACGGCATCGTCACCCGCGGCGTGCTCTTCGACGCGACGCTGTTGCCGGGCTTCGCCACGCCGGAGGGCTGGCTGGAGCCGGGTACGGCGGTCCGCGCCGCGGACCTGCTCGCGCTCGAGGCGATCCAGGGTGTCCGGGTCGAGCCCGGAGACGTCGTGCTCCTCTACACGGGACGCTGGAAGCGCCGCGCCGCGCTGGGCCCCTGGGCCACCTCGGACGGGGTCGCCGGCTACCACGCGGACGTGGCGTACTTCCTGCACGACCGCGGCGTATCCTTCATCGGTCACGACATGTGGCAGGACGCCTATCCGCAGGAGCTGACCGAGGTCGAGCGCCTTCCGCTGCACCGGCTGGCGCTCGTGGCGATGGGGGTCGGCATCTTCGACAACCTCGACTTCGAGCGGCTCGCCGAGACCGCGAGGCAGCTCGGCCGCTACGAGTTCCTGTTCACCGCGGCGCCGCTGCGCATCGAGGGGGGGATGGGCTCGCCGCTGAACCCGATCGCGACCTTCTGAGCGCCGCGCCCGGAGGAGTCCGCACGCAACGCCCCCGACGGGAGGGAGTCGAACGATGTGGCATTCGAGGAGCCGTTCGTACGGCCGCGCCCGCCTGCGGGGCGCGGGCCGGGTGGGCCTGCTCGCGGCGGCCTGGCTCGTCGGAACGGAGCCGGCGGCGCTGACCGGCCAGGAGATCGTCTCCGAGCCCGCGGCTCCGTCCCCCGGGGCGCTCGCCGGCCGGCAGGTGGTGCTGGTCACCGGCTCGACCAGCGGCCTGGGGCGGGCCGTCGCGCTCGCGCTCGGCGAGCGGGGCGCGCACGTCATCGTCCACGGCCGCAGCCGCGAGCGCGGGATCGAGGTCGTGGAGGAGATCAACGGGAGCGGGCCGGGCTCGGCGGCCTTCTACGCCGCGGACCTGGCCTCGCTGGACCGGGTGCGCGCCCTCGGCGAGGCGGTGCTTCGCGACTACGAGCGCGTCGACGTCCTGATCAACAACGCGGGCATCTGGCTGAGCGGTGAGGACGCCCGGCGCACGAGCGCCGACGGCCACGAGCTCTCCTTCGCGGTCAACTACCTGTCGGGCTTCCTGCTCACGCGCATGCTCCTTCCCCTCGTCCCCGGGTCCCCGCGGTCGCGCATCGTGAACGTCTCGTCGGTCGCGCAGACGCCGATCGACTTCGACGACCCCATGATCGAGAGGGGCTACTCGGGTGGCCGGAGCTACGGGCAGAGCAAGCTCGCCCAGATCATGTTCACCTTCGATCTGGCGAGCGAGCTCGAGAGCACGGGGATCCGGGTCAACGCCCTGCACCCGGCCACGCTCATGGACACGGAGATGGTCCGATCGGCCGGCGTGAGCCCGCGGACGTCGGTGGAGGAGGGTCGCGAGGCGGTGCTGAGCCTCGTGCTGTCCGAGGATCCCGGGACCGGGCTCTACTACAACGGGACGAGGGCCGCGCGCGCGAACGCCCAGGCCTACGACGAGGAGGCCCGTGCGAGGTTGCGCGTCCTCAGCGAGCGGCTCGTGGGAGGCTGAAGGGAGCGGTCGCCCCGTCGTGCGGGTGGGAGGCTCGGGCCCGGGAACCGGCCCGGCCGCGAGCTCGCCGGCCGGGGGCGCGGGCCCCGGAGCCCGGGCTCAGGCGCAGTCGAGGACCGCCTGCTCCTCCACGAACTCCACGGCGTCACCCAGTAGCGGCACGCGGAGCACGAGCGCGGGCTGCGTGACCGCCTGGGTGTTGACGCACGCCGAGCCGGGCGTGACCTCGCGCACCGGCACCGACAGGACCCCCTCCGCCAGCGAGAGCGTTCCCACCTCGATGCTGTATCCTCCGGTCGGGCGCGCGCCCATCGCGAGCACGAGGACCTGGCTCGCCGCGAAGTCCACCTCCGGCGCCGCCTCCATGCCGACGAAGGGGCCGGACAGCTCGGCCCACACGGTCTCCCACGCGTCGGCCGAGCGGACGACCTGGCGCAGGGCGGTCGTCGCGCCGGACTGAACCGACACGAACAGCGTGTCGACCTGCTCGGAGCCGAGCTCGAGCGCGCCCGAGGGCGTCTCGCGCTGCTGGCCGCCGGACTGGGGCGGCTCGCTCTCGGCCGCGGGTCCGCCGGGCGCCGGGTCCGGGGGCGCGGTCGACAAGGGCTCGCACGCCGCGCAGAGGAACGCCGCGATCGCGAGGAGCAGAGCTCGCGAGCTGCGGGTGGTCGCCGCCGGATCGATGCTCATGTCGGTTGGATCGCTCGGGTCCGATGTCCGCTGCGGCCTCCCGGCCGCGTGCTCCTCGAAGATAAGCTTTTGGCGCTGCAAGCTCGATGCCATCAGCGGCTCGTCGGCCGTCGGCCTCGGGCGTACGCGACCCCGGCCCTAGCGGTTGTTCCGGTACGTGCGCACCGGCGGCAGCCGCACGCCCACCTCGCCGTGCGGCTTCTCCTCGCCGACGACGGGCATGCGGAGCGTGCCGATCCCGTCCACCGTGGCCTCGACGACGTCGCCCGGCTGCAGCCACTCGGCGGATCCCGTCTGGACGACGCCCATTCCCGTGCCACCCGACGTTCCCCCGTTGATCACGTCGCCCGGGTAGAGCGTGTTGATGGACGACGCGTACTCGATCAGCTCCCACAGCGAGTGGATCATGTCGCCGGCCCTCGCCTCCTGCAGAAGGCGGCCGTCGACCGTGAGCGTCTGGCGCAGGTTCTTCATCGGGTCCCCGTAGAACTCCTTCGGAACGATCCACGGGCCCTGCGGGGCGAAGGTGTCGTGGCCCTTGCCGACGTACCAGTCGCTGCCGGTGTCCCGGTTCCCCGGCGGCCGCCCGCCCCGGTCGGACACGTCGATCGTGACCATGTATCCGAAGACGTGGGCCTCGGCCTCCGCGGACGTCACGTATTTCGCGGTCCGACCGATCACGGTCCCGATCTCGACCTCCCAGTCGGTGCGGTCGCGGCCGTAGGGGATCACGATGGGATCGCCGTTGCCGACGATGACGCCCCGGGTCGGCTTCAGGAAGAGGTAGGGAACGCCCCGGTCCTGGCGCCGCGCCTCCGCGGTCGCCCGCTGGGCGGCCACGCCACCCCCCTCACCCACGTGGCTGTAGAAGTTGCCCGCGGCGTTGAGGATCTTTCCGGGATACAGGATCGGCGGGAGCGTGCGCACGTCGTCGAGGTCGTGCACGTAGGCGGCCCGGCCCGCGCCTTCGAGCCCGTCCCGCGCCACCAGGTCGTCGACGATCTCGTAGAGGCGCTGCTTGAGCCCGTACTCGTAGCGGCCGATGAGCCCCAGCATGTCTTCGGGCATCGGGAGCCGGGGATACCGGGGGTCGAGCTCGAGCGCGCGATTCGCGGACGCGAGGTCCACGACGAGCGCATCACGGAGGACCATCGCGACGGTCGGGGCGCCGTCGATCTCGAAGGTGCCGACCTTGAAGGGCTCGGCGACTTCGGGGGCCTGTGCGGTGCCCGGGCTGGCCGCAGCGAGCACGAACACGGCGGTCAGCGTCCCGATCGGGGTCAGCGTTCTCATGGGTTTCTCGCGGCGGGGATGAAACGGAAGGGTCCCGGCCGATAATCCACGGCGCGGAGAGGTCGGCGCAAGTCCGTCGGGCGGTGGCTCGCGGCGCAAGCGCCGTGACGCGGGGATCTGACGGCGATCTCCGCCCGGGAAACGGTGTCCGCGGCCTGCGGCCCGTAGTGGCAAGGGCGGGGCGCGCCGCCTAGATTAGCGGCTTGGGTCGTGCCCGCCGCGATGGTACCAGGGACCCGGCGGTCGCCGTCCTCGAGGAGGGCCGCATGAAGACATTGGCCGCGACCGGCGCGGCGCTGGGCATCTGGATGCTCATCGGCAGTCCCGCCCCGGCGGTCGACGTGTCCGGGGGCCCGGCTCCGGCGTCCATCGAGATGGCGCGCGGCCATTCCCTCCCCGGCGGGTCGGAGCGTCCGTCCGAGGGGCGGGCGCGTCCGGAGGCCGACAGCCCGGGGGCGAGCCCGGCCGAGCTCGGCGAGGTCGTCGAGGAGTACTGCGTCCGCTGCCACAACGAGCGCCGCCTGACGGGCAACCTCTCGCTGGAGGGCTTCGACCCGGCCGGTGCCGCGCAGTCCGCGGAGACCGCGGAGAAGATGATCGTCAAGCTGCGCGCCGGGATGATGCCCCCGCCCGGAGCGCGCCGGCCGTCGGCCGATACCCTGCTCGCGCTCGTCGAGTCGCTGGAGACGACGATCGACGACGCGGCGGCGCGGGATCCCAATCCCGGCGTGCGCCGCTTCCAGCGCCTCAACCGCGCCGAGTACGAGCGCGTGATCCACGATCTCCTCGGGCTCGAGGTCGACGCGGGCCGCTGGCTTCCCGCGGACACGTACCTGGGCAACTTCGACAACCTGTCGGCCGCACAGGGCCTGTCCACGACGCTGCTGGAAGCCTACCTGCGCGCCGCGACCGAGGTCAGCCGCATGGCGGTCGGGAATCCGGAGGCCGTTTCCGCCACGGCCAAGTACACGAACCCCGTCGAGGTCTCGCAGCACGCCTGGGATCAGCTCGAGGGGGCGCCCTTCGGGACCCGGGGCGGGATCGTGGTCACGCACGACTTCCCGGCCGACGGGTGGTACGTCTTCTCGGCCGAGACGCTCTTCGGGTCGGGAACGGGCTTCGAGGACCTCGACATCTCGGTGGACCTCGAGGGCGTCGCGCTCCTGAGCCTGGAGCACAACGGCGGCACGGCCTTCCCGATCCGGTCCGAGCCGGTGTTCGTGCGCGCGGGGCAGCACAGCGTGGCGGCCGCCTTCGTGCGGCGCGTGGAAGGCCCCTACGAGGACCGGCTGAGCCCGTTCGGCTGGTCGTTCGTCGGCGGCGAGGACGCTCAGCAGTGGGCCAACTACGGGATCACCGCGCTTCCGCACCTCGCGGACCTGATGATCACCGGCCCGCTGCGGCCGACGGGCGTGTCGCGGACGGAAAGCCGCGCTCGGGTCTTCTCCTGCGATCCGGGCACGCCGAGCGAGGAGCGGCCCTGCGCCGTCTCGATCGTCGCCCGCCTGGCCAGCGAGGCCTACCGGCGGCCGGCCACCGCGGAGGACCTGGAGGGCCCGATGTCGTTCTACGACCAGGGCGCCGAGGAGGGCGGCTTCGAGGTGGGCGTGCGCACGGCGCTGCAGGCGATCCTCGCCAGCCCCTCCTTCCTCTTCCGGCTGGAGCGTGAGCCGGCCGGCGCCGAGCCGGGGGCGAACTACCGGCTCAGCGACGTCGACCTGGCCTCGCGCCTGTCCTTCTTCCTGTGGGGCACCGCGCCGGACGAGGAGCTGCGTGGGCTGGCCGGCCAGGGGCGCCTCTCCGAGCCCGGGGCGCTGGAGGCGCAGGTCGAGCGCATGCTCGCCGACGGGCGCAGCCGGGCGCTGTCGACCCGGTTCGCGTCGCAGTGGCTCCGGCTGCAGGACGCGGCCAAGAACGCGCCCGAGCCGTATCTCTACCCGGACTTCACCGGGCAGCTGCGCGACGACATGGTGCGCGAGACCGAGCTCTTCTTCCAGGACATGGTCGAGCGGGACGCCAGCCTCCTCGAGATCTTCACGGCCGACCACACCTTCCTGAACGAGCGGCTCGCCCGTCACTACGGCATCCCGAACGTCGCCGGGCCCGACTTCCGGCGCGTCGGGTACCCCGACGCCACCCGACGTGGGCTCCTGGGCCACGGGAGCGTGCTCCTCCTCACGTCGATGTCGGACCGCACCTCGCCGGTCCTGCGCGGCAAGTGGGTCATGGAGGTGCTGATGGGCACGCCACCGCCGCCGCCGCCACCGAACGTGCCGGCCTTCGAGGAGACCGAGGGCGCCGCCGAGGGGCGCGTCCTGACGACGCGCGAGCGCATGGAGATCCACCGCGCGAACCCGACGTGCAACGCCTGCCACCGGTTCATGGACCCGATCGGGCTCGCGCTGGACAACTTCGACGTGACCGGGCGCTGGCGGACGCGGGAGCACGGCATGCCCCTGGACACGCGGGGCACCTTCTACGACGGGACCGCGGTGAGCGCGCCCTCCGACCTCACGGAGGTGCTCCTCGAGCGCCCGATTCCCGTCGTGCGCAACTTCGCGGCGAACATGCTGGCCTACGCCATGGGCCGCCGCGTCGAGTACTACGACCAGCCGGCGATCCGGCAGATCGTGCGCGAAGCCGAGGCGAGCGAGTACCGGATCTCCTCGTTCGTCCTCGGGGTGGTGCGCAGCGGGCCCTTCCAGATGATGCGATCGCAGGCGGTCGCCGAGACCGAAGCCGAGCAGGGAGCTTAGGAGCATGGAATTCATCACCGGCAAGCACATCGACCGGCGGACGTTCGTGCGGGGGATGGGCACGACCGTCGCCTTGCCCTTCCTGGACGCGATGGTGCCCGCGGGGCGCCCCTGGAGGGACCCGATGCGGGAGTCGGGGCAGACGCGCCTCGTGTGCATCGAGGAGTCGATGGGGTGCGCGGGGGGCAGCGACTGGGGTGACGCCCGGCACCTCTTCGCGCCCGCCCAGGTCGGCCGCGACTTCGAGCTCGTGCCGACGAGCCAGCTCAAGCCGCTCGAGGCGTTCCGCGAGCACCTCACGATCGTCAGCAACACCGACTGCCGCATGGCCGAGCCGTATCGCGCCGAGGAGATCGGCGGTGACCACGATCGGTCCACGGCGGTGTTCCTGACGCAGGCCCATCCCAAGCAGACCCAGGGATCGGACCTGTACCTGGGCGTCTCGCTCGACCAGCTGCACGCGCGGCGCTTCGGCCGCGACACGGCGCTGCCCTCGCTCGAGCTGTGCACCGAGTCGATCGACCGGGGCGGTGGCTGCGCCTACAACTACCACTGCGCCTACACGACCTCGCTGGCCTGGGCGGCGCCGGACCGCCCGCTCCCTTCCATCCGCGAGCCGAGGGCCGTGTTCGAGCGGCTCTTCGGGGCCGGTGACACGGCCCAGGACCGCGCCGCCCGGCGGCGCACCAACCGGAGCATGCTCGACTGGATCGTGACCGAGGTGGCACGGCTGCGCCGGTCGCTCGGCGCGGTGGACCGCGCGGCCATGGACGAGTACCTCGAGCACGTGCGCGAGATCGAGAGGCGCATCGAGCTGGTCGAAGCGCGCAACTCGAGCGGGGAGGAGCGCGCGATGCCCGAGGCTCCCTCGGGGATCCCCGATTCCTGGGAGGAGCACATGCAGCTCATGTTCGACCTGCAGGTGCTCGCGCTGCAGGCGGACCTGACGCGGGTGATCACCTTCAAGACCGGCTTCGACCAGTCGAACCGGACCTTCCCGGAGAGCGGGACCACGAAGTCGCACCACGGGGCGTCGCACCACGGCAACGTGCCCGAGGACATCATGGACTTCAACAAGATCAACGCCCACCGGCTCGGCCAGGTCGGCCATTTCCTGCGCAGGATGCAGGAGACGCGGGAGGGAGACGCGTCCCTGCTCGACAAGACCGCGATCGTCTGGGGCTCGCCCATGGGAGACCCGAACCTCCACAACCATCGCCGCTGCCCGCTCATCCTCATGGGCCACGCGAACGGGTTCCTGGAGGGCGGCGTCCACCTGCGCGCCCCCGAGGGAACGCCGATGGCCAACGTCTTCGTGAGCCTGATGCAGGGGATCGGCCACGACGACATGCGCGGCTTCGGGGACAGCACGGGCGGCCTTCCGCTCTCGTTCCCGCGCGGGCTCGGCGTCTCCGCCGGGGAGAGCGGGCGATGAGGGGCGGAGCGCCGCTCGGGTGGCTCGTGATGCTCGCGCTGGCCCTCACGGCGGCGCCGGCCGCCCCCGCGTCGGCGGCGCCCGGAGACGATCTCGTCGACGCGGCGCGCCGCGGGGACGCGGCGGAGGTGGCCGCGCTCCTGGCGCGGGGACACGACGCGAACGCCGCGCTGGGCGACGGGATGACCGCGCTGCACGCGGCGGCCGCGGGCGGGCACGGCGACGTCGTCGCGCTCCTGATCGAGGGGGGCGCCTCGCCGACGGCGGTCACGCGCATCGGCCGCTACGCCCCGCTCCACCTCGCGGCGCGGGGCGGCCACGTCCGCGTCGTGCGCGCCCTGCTGGAGGCGGGCGCCGATCCGCACGCGGCCACCTCGAGCAGCGGGGTGACGCCCCTGCATCTGGCCGCGCAGGCGATCGACGGGGAGGAGACGGTGGCCGCGCTGCTCGACCACGGGGCGGCGGTCGATCCGCGGGAAGCTTCGGCCGGCCAGACGCCGCTGATGTTCGCGGCGGCGGCGAACCGGCCGGGCTCGATCCGTGTGCTGCTCGAGCGCGGCGCCGACCCGTCGATCCGGACCGAGGTCGTCGACGTCCTGCAGAGCATGACGACCGATCGCCAGGCGAGCCGGATCCTCAGGGACGCCATGCAGGAGCTCCGCGAGGCTACGGCCGGCGGAGGGGAATGGGAGCCGAGCCCGGCCCAGGTGCAGGCGGCGATCCAACGCCAACGGGCCTTTCTCACGTCCGCGGACGCGTACGGCGCCTACGATCCCGCCGACCTCGTCTCGCACCGGCCCGACTTCCCCGGCGGCCCGGACGTCCCCCGGCCGCCGTACCGGGAGACGCTGGTGGGAATGACCGGCGGGATGACGGCGCTGCTGCACGCGGTGCGCGAAGGCCACGTCGAGGCGGCCCTCGTGCTGCTCGAGGGGGGCGCCGACATCGACCAGCCCACCGGCGGCGACCGGACCAGCCCGCTGCTGATGGCGACCCTGAACGGGCAGTTCGACCTGGCGATGACGCTCGTGGAGCGGGGTGCGGACCCGAACCTCGCCGCGACGACCGACGGCGCCGCGCCGCTCTTCGCCACGCTGCAGACGCAGTGGGCGCCGAAGTCCAACTACCCGCAGCCCAGGGCGCACGACACCCAGGACACCGGCTACCTGGAGGTGCTGCAGGCGCTGCTCATGGCGGGTGCCGACCCGAACGTGCGCCTGAAGACGCACCTGTGGTACTGGGAGTACGGCCTCACCAAGATCGGGCTCGACCTCAAGGGCGCGACCCCGTTCTGGCGGGCGGCGCTTGCGCAGGACGTCGTCGCGATGCGGATGCTGGCCGAGCACGGGGCCGATCCGAACGTCCCGACCTCGTGGCCGGCCGTCGGCATGCGCGAGCGGCGGCAGCAGGACGGGCGCCAGCAGGAGGACTCGGCGCTGCCGTACATCCCCGAGGACGCTCCGAACGCCTGGCCGATCCACGTGGCGGCCGGCGGTGGGTGGCTGGGCCTGGGCGCCTTCAGCATGCGGGCGGTGCCCGGCCAGTTCATCCCGGCGGTGAAGTACCTCGTAGAGGAGCACGGCGCCGACGTGAACCTCGCCGACTCCTGGGGCTACACGCCGCTGCACTATGCCGCCTCGCGAGGCGACAACGAGATGATCCGCTACCTCGTCTCGCAGGGTGCGGACGTGACGGCGATCACGCGCCTCGGCCAGTCGACGGCGGACATGGCGCGGGGCGGGCGCGCGGGCTTCTTCAGCCGGGTCGCCTACCCGGAGACGGTCGAGCTCCTGCGGGGCCTGGGGTCGACGATGGAGTGCCTGCACACGCACTTCCTCGACACCGGCGACTTCTGCCCGGGCGCCGGCGTGAACGACCCGTGGGCGCGCAAGGTGTCCGAGGACGACGGGGCGCGGGCCCCCGCGGGTGGCGTGGGCGCGCGCCCCTCCGGCGCCGGCCCCGGGCTGCGCTGAGGGCGGACCCGCCGAGCTGCCCGAGCCGCCGGCCGCCCCACCGCTGGGCGACCCGCGGCCTTTCTCACCCGGTTCCTACCCCCGAGCGCACGAGGCCGGCATGAGCCGAGAGGATCACTCCGAGACCACCCCGACCCCAGGCGGTGCGCCCGAGCCCGCGATGACGCCGGTGCAGAAGTTCGGCGAGGCGATCGCGGACCGGGTCGAGCGTTGGATGC
>JABAOE010000863.1_pt4 | contig 20665 bp, 20 predicted proteins | sample 7062141 | NCBI WGS metagenome assembly JABAOE01 (sample SAMN14538627, study PRJNA623070) | marine sediment metagenome | biome: marine biome [ENVO:00000428]; feature: marine pelagic biome [ENVO:01000023]; material: deep marine sediment [ENVO:00002113] | place: India: Gulf of Khambhat ... | reverse complement strand
GTGTCCCTGCACATAAGTGACGACACAATTTACCGAAGGTTCATCACTGCGTTGCACTTTGGCGCAAGCAGCAATTGAGTCGTACATGGTCATAGGGGTCATCTCCGAATCGGGCTTCTCGTGGAAAGCGTCCGACACACTGGTCGTAGAAAATGTCAGAGCACCAAACACTGTTAGAAAGGCTGTAGCAATTTTCGATGCGCGCATGCCCGGCTCCTTTACAGATCACTCATTTGACATTGGTACTTCACTGCTCCCTCAACGCGCAGCCCAACTTGATTCCTGCGCAGTACCGTTACGCTTGGGGTGGTTTTCAGTGCCTTCATACCGTTATTGACTGAAGTTAAACGGCCTCCCAAAAAGGGGGGAACATGCATTTCGACCGCCGCGCGACCGAGGTTCCTGCGCTCGATTGACAAGGTCACGAACTTGTCCCCAGTCGCCGCGAACGTATCCTCGTTGGTCCTGATTGTGCGGATTAAGTCCATCTGCCTTCCCCTGTCAAATCAATAAAACGATTACCGTGATTAGCAGCGGGTAGAACGCCGTGAAAGTTTCACTCGCAATATGTTGACGGCGATCGAAGGCTTCATGTTCTTCCTGCTGCGCGTGCACCTGGGGGGGTGGATGGCATTCGTATTTGACTAGCCCCCCGCAGCGCTCTCCACTTTGCTGCCGTGCTTCGGCTTGCACTTGAGTCGCAACCGGGCCAGGTTGCTGCGCTTGGTTCAACTGAAAAAATACAGCTGGCTTTTCATGGCGATCTTCATTCGGGCCGAACACTGTGGCTGTACTGCTGCAGCCGCTGGCCGCAATACTTGTGCTGACAAGACATGCCAAGATAAGACGCGTTTTCGTCTTGACCATTTTTTATCTCCCTACTCGTTTTCAAGAACAGCGTCGCGGCTAATCCGCGATGAGCCCATGTTGAATCAGAGGAGGTTGCTGATAACTTACAAACCAGTTACCAATTGATTACATATGCAACTGGTGAATAGGTGGAATCGCTTTTTCATTTTTTATCAATGGGTTGTGGGTTGAGATCCCCAATAACCGCTTTGACCTAGGTTGCCCGCACTGATCCACCCGCTCCCGACTCAAAGCGGTTTTTTGCAGTTCAGCGCTTCTTTCTTCTGAGGTGAAATCGATGCTTGCGGCTACAACTTGCCGTTTGTGACGGGCCGTCAAATTCAGGATGGGCGATGCGATGACCGTCCCCACTCCCATGGAGCCGCCCAGCCACTTTGATCACGTGCATCCGCGCAACCGAATGGGGATATCAGCGGCCCTTGCGGGGGCGGATTTCGACAGAAAAACTTACCGAAATATAGATAGGGTGCAGGGTTAGACCCACGCACTCATCAGTAAAGGAATGATGATTGAATAGCCGAAGAGCCCTGACTGGCAGAGAGCGAATTCTTTACTTCGCTCCGCCCATCACGGGCGCACCGAGCTCCTCGAGTTTGGTTCAGTGTGGCGATCGGTTGGGCAGGTCGCCCCCCGCAACTTTGCGGTAGCGGTGGGGGGTGATATTACAAGTGCAAGACAACCCCCTCACCCCTGCCGCAAACACCCGAGACATGCAGCTTGGTCCGCGGCGGGCGGCCTCGGTCGCCCGCCTCTATGCCGACTCTAGTTCGGCCTGCGACCGATCAAACGCGCTTGCAGTCGGCGTGGGCTGTGCGCTTCTTGCCGCCGCCGTCCTCCTTCACGTCCACGTCGAACGTGAAGGCATTGGCGCCTTTCTTGGTGACAACGATGTCGACTGCATCATTCTCCCAAACCCAGACATCCCCCTGCCAGCCTGACGAACTGGCTGCGTTGCGATCGCCGTTATTGTCCACGCCATTACGCACCCAGCGCTTAGCTTGCGTGTCATAGGACATGATAAAGATGGACTTCCAGGCGCTTGGGTGATCGGCACTAGCGACCTCCATGTAGCGCTCCACGTAGGTGTTGCCGTCGAACTCCACGGTTTTATCGACAATACCCTTGAACTTCTTGCCCGAACCGACATCCCTGACGTCGCAGGAAAACTTGCCTAGCAAGCCTTTGTAGGCAGCCGCCAGTTCTTGCAATGGCTCGGCCTGAGCCAAACTCAACGCAAACACATGCACCGCTACGAACACTGACAATAAAGCCCACTTGCCGTAACGCATTTCTGAAGCTCCTCCTTGTTGGTTGGATACACATCGCGTAAGCGAACGTTCCGCCCCTACGCGGACGCTAATATGCGATCGAAATGTTAAGGATGGCAAGACCCCGGGGCACGCCGGTGTCAGACTCGGCAAGATGCCTTGATCTTTGTCAACTCGATAAGCGTTCGGGAGCAATAGCCAAATAGTTATGGAATGCGTAATGCCTTGAGACACTGCCCGGACTGTCGCCGCTTCATTTCAACGCAGCGAGCACATCGTTAATTCTTATGCAAATCGGTACCGACCCGATCGACGTACGGGACGGATTTTCTAACGTGTAATGCCACTGCTTGTTTGTACCGGCAAGTTGCAGTACTACGCAGCGGTTCTATTGCGCTATGAAATTGGGGATGGGGGTGTGATAACCCACCCTTCGCCATGATGAGGGCCACTTCGATGCGATGATTGCCGCTCAATTGCGGCTAGGCCGAGCACACGTGCGACGGGCCGGCCTCGCGCCGAGCTGCCTTTACACCTAACTACGGCGCGCCAACCAGACGCCGCCTCAGGGTCGCTTCACTCAAATGCCGCGATCTCCGTTGTTTTGCTCGATCGGCTTCGCCACCGCCCGCCCGACGATCCATTGCGTGTTTTGTGCACCCGGTGAGTCCGGGTCTTGGGCATAATGGTGAGATTGATGCATTCAAGCGTAACAATACGAAGGTCGCGCGACCTATGCCCACAAAACGAACAGTAAAAATTGCCTTCGGCATCGCCGCGTTGTTTATCGGGCTGGCTGCAACAATTGTCGTACTGTTGTTCATGGGTGTTCTGAGACCGCCACTGGCGTTGCTGATGCTGGTGGCATTATTGGGGCTGTATGTCGGATTCGGAATTCTGATACTGGTTTATCGCTTGATCAGGAAGCTCGAGTAAGTTATTCGCGACGAGATCGGTTCCGACAATTGAACCGAAGAAGGTTGGGGGTAGAACATGATTGACTGGTACGTTGAAGGCGTTGCGTTCGGTAACTGCAATTGTGCCTATGGCTGTCCATGCCAATTTGAGGCTTTACCAACGCACGGGAATTGTCACGGATTCGAGGTACTTCGCATCGACAAGGGCCATTTTGGCAATGTAGATTTGGCTGGATTAAAGGTTGCAATGCTGTGTATTCGTGGCCTGGGCCGATCTTCGAAGGCAAGGGTGAGCTCCAGGTCGTCATCGACCAAACTGCGAACGATGCGCAGCGTGCTGGGCTAGAAGCCGTTCTTCATGGCAAGGAGACGGAAGAAGCGGCGACGCACTGGTGGGTTGTTTGTGAAATGTCAGACGTGATCCATCCAACACTGTTCAAAACAATAGATGTTGAAGTAGACATCGGTGCGAGNNATCAACCGGAAGCCCCATCCATCCACCGCACGGCGAGGGAGAACACAGGGTACGTATCGAAATACCGAATGGTATCGAATTCGAAATCGCGGAGATTGGGAACGCTTCCAGCACGACAGGACCGGGTGCTGCCATTCAACTCGAACTGAATGACAGTTATGGTCAGTTCAACGCGCTACGCCACTCAGGCAAAGGGGTTGTAGCAACTTAATCCATGCACCCCTCTGCTAAGCCCAGCGCCCTTGAAAAGCTGCTACGTCGCGATCGTTACATAGTAATTGGCGCGCTATTGCTGATCTGCGCGATGGGGTGGTCGTACACCTTCCTCGGCATCGGCATGGAGATGACGGCGTTTGAGATGACGCCAAACCCGTTTGCTTCTAGTCAACCAACGGAGGCCATGCAGATGCACCCGCCGCAGTGGACACCGAGTTATGCCCTAATCATGTTCACAATGTGGTGGTTTATGATGGTAGCGATGATGCTGCCAAGCGCTGCGCCCACTGTGCTACTCGCCGCAGCCATCAATCGTCGTTCCGAGCCCGATAAGCCGCCCTTTGGCCCCACAAGTCTGTTCGTGACTGGTTACCTTCTGGCTTGGTTTATTTTCAGCAGTTTCGCCGTTGCTGCCCAATGGTTGCTGGATACGATCGGTTACCTCTCTTCGATGATGACGAGCAGAAATACTTATCTCACTGGAGGTTTGTTAGTAGCGGCCGGTCTCTGGCAACTGAGCCCAATAAAGCGATCCTGTCTGCGGCATTGTCGTTCACCGGTTGACTTTCTAACCCAGCGGCGGGGTCGGGGTGACCTTGCCGCAGTCTGGACTGGACTTTGGCACGGAACTTATTGCCTTGGTTGTTGCTGGTTCTTAATGGCACTGCTGTTCGTTGGTGGCGTCATGAACCTTTACTGGATTGTTGGCTTGGCGGCCTTTGTGCTCATCGAAAAAATCGCAGCTGGCGGAGTATGGTTTGGTCAGTTGAGTGGGGTCATATTAATCGTAGTCGGCAGCATCATTGTTTTTTACTAGAGTGCGCTCAAAAGCAAAGGGCATTGGGCAGGTTTTTCCTGCCGGGAGGCCTCCGTCTGTCAATTCTTGGGAACTCAAAGAAGCGACGTAAAAAAGGGCACGGAATGCATCCATACGCTAACCTGCCATCGCAGTGCGTCTCACGGCCTCGGCTCTACCCACCTTCGTTCAGTGCCGATGGAGTTGACCAAGCTCTGGCAATGGCCCGGCGCAAACCGGCTCCGGCGAGTAAACTTATTACTGCACAGGATTGCGCTTGAGGACACCTACTGGCGTAACCTTAATATTCAAATCGGGGGTTTCCGGTTATTTACGGGTAGTTAAAAGTATTTTTTGGATGGCACCACCGCACGACGATCGTTCAGTGATCGTGCCCTTTTCCGCTTAGCCTAGTTGAGCCAATAGCCAAGCCGCAGGATATGAAACTCGATACCGCTGTTCGGCCGCCGAATATCCGCGTTTGACAAGTGTTGATAGCGGTAGGTGACCTCAAGAGCATTTCTTGGCCCAAAGCTCACACCAATGCCGATGAGCGAGCCAAACTGGAATGCCGTACTCAAGTTGCGCTGCGCGCCGACCGACGACTCCGATAGGAGATGCACACCAACGCCGAACTCGAAGTGCGGCGAGAATGCCAACATCCGATTTTGCCGAATACGAAACACGGGCGTGAGGCCAAGTTCCCAAATAGCAGAACTGGCCCGGTCCGCGCTCGTGTTGTCCCAGAAGCCCGCGAGCAAATCCCAGTAACCACCAACGTACCAGTTGCCGCTGTCGAGCCAGCGCTTGTTCCAGCTCCACTGCACACCGATGCGGTAAGGGTCGACGCTGACTTTGCTCGACGCATCCGAGCCAACCGAGATCGACACGCCATCGACGCCTCGGGCCGGTGCCGCCATTGCGAACAAAAACACCGCAGCGATAACTGCGGCCGTTGGTTGTCTTGACTGCGACCCTTTCATGGGCGCGGGATATGACGCGCTCAACGGGCGCCTCCCCATTGTTCTTGTTGCTTGTTATTATCACGTTCGTGCCTTGGCAGTGCCTTCGGTCATCGCGACTGCACGAATATATTTTATTCTATTTATTTCTACAAAAGCCTGGGCTTTTTGTCTCCGTTCCCGGCTCAAGACCCAAACGCGGCTCATGCGCGAGTTTGCCCGAGACCACCCTGGACAAATGAGACTAATTTAAGAATCGATAGCTTACTCGACAGTTGCCTCGGCCCTACGGCCAATTTGTGCGGCGAAGAACTCGTCGATCTTCTGCTTGATCATCGGCACTGCGGCGAGACCGGCTCTTTCACCTTCGATAATGGCGTAATTGCGCGAGTCGAAACTCGTCGATTTCAATTCCGATATATCGGGGGCAATCACAACATCAGCCTCAACAAGCTCTTGGCTAGCGATAACATGTCCCATGATGGTGAATGTCTGAAGGAGAATATCAATCGTGTCGTCCACACGCGATTGCCGTGGAATCTCCGAAATGTTGACGGCGATGACGATATCCGCACCCAAATCGCGTGCGATATTGACGGGCACCGGACTCACCAAACCGCCATCGACAAACTCGCGAGCGCCAATTTTAACCGGTCGGAATATACCCGGTACGCTGCTCGAAGCACGCACTGCCATACCAGTGTTACCGCTTTGGAAAATCATGGGCTCACCTGTCTGCAGGTCCGTCGCTACCACCACAAGTTTGCGGTTCAGCGTCTGGATGTCACGGTTCTGCACCGCCTCATTAATAAAGCTTTGCAGCGCGTCACCGCGAATGAATCCTCGGTTCGGCAATATCCAGTCACGCACTGTCGTTTCATCCATTGACAACGAAATGCGCTGCAACTCGAACCCGCTGTAACCCGCAGCGAACAATGCCCCGACAACACTGCCAGCACTCGTACCAACAACCATGTTGGGAGAGATTTGATGTGCTTCCAATGCCTTGATAACACCGACGTGGGCAAAGCCTTTCGCCGCGCCGCCGCCCAGAACCAGTGCAACGATTGGCTCTTCAACGAGTGGTGGCGTTTCGGGCTCACTCACCGGCTTTGTCGCGCAGGCGCTCAGCAACAAAGCAATGCACGCCACGAGGGGCGGCAGATACCACGGCATGAAGGCCGCAGTTATCCGATTAGACTTCACGGTCGAGTTCTCTGCCGAACATGACGATCATGGCAACGGAAACATACCAAACAAAAGCCTGACCGATGTTTGATCACCCGCCCATCTGTGACTGGGTGTAGTTCTGTATTCCGACCTTGCCGATTAGCTCGAGTTGCGTCTCGAGGTAGTCGATATGTTCTTCTTCGCTTTCTAAGATGGTTTCGAATAATTCCCGAGATACGTAATCGCCGCTCGACTCGCAATAAGCAATGGCGTCCTTTAATGCAGGCCGCGCCTGCGTTTCGAGCTTGAGATCACACTGCAAGCATTCCTCTAGATGCTCACCGATCAGCAGCTTGCCTAGGTCTTGCAAATTTGGCACCCCTTCGAGGAACAGAATTCGTTCAATCAGCCGGTCGGCATGCTTCATTTCATCAAGCGATTCCTTGTACTCGTGCTCGGCGAGCTTTCCCAGTCCCCAATTTCGAAACATGCGTGAATGCAAAAAATACTGGTTAATGGCAGTCAGTTCATTCTTGAGGGTAGTATTCAGATGCCTGATGACGTTGACGTCGCCTTTCATATGCTCTCCGAGGAAGAATCCACCCTAATTATAGGCGCCAGAAGCAACAGGCGCATTGCGGCGATAGGTGGTAAAGGGAGGTCAAACAGAAGCGCTTAGACTGCCTGCAGCGACAAGTCGAGTCCGCTGGCCGAGGTGTCCTCAATCACTTGCTGCGCAAACTCGGCACAGCGTCCGCAGCATGCAGCAACACCGAGCGTACCCCGGAGGTCGTGCAAGGTCGTGGCGCCTTCACAGACAGCGTCGCGAACCTGGCTCTCCGTTATTCCATTGCATACACAGATGTACACGCGCCCTTCCCGGCCAAAGCAGATTCAAAAAGTAACGACAGGCTAGATCATAATGAGAATGATTGTCAATAGTATTTGGCCCCTAGCACACTAAGTCGTGTATCTCTTTGTTTTATTTCATTATTCGTGTTATGCCCTGCTCGCGAAATTCCTTTCAATTAACCAACGTGCGGACAATGTGCTTGTCAATGGTGGCGCCGCGTCCAGTTAACCGAGTAGAGGTCAAATCGCCGGTCCTTCAGGTTCTGGACGGTGCCTGACCGACGCGCCGCATTGAGGTCCGCAAGCCGCAGATCTGCAAACGCCACCATTTCAACATTGGGCGTGGTGTCCGCAGCGATGCCATCACGGGCAAACGGAAAATCACACGGCGTCAGAATACAACTCTGGGCGTATTGGATATCCATGTTGTCAACGTTCGGAAGATTTCCGACATTACCCGCCATGGCCACAAAGCATTGGTTCTCGACCGCCCGTGCCTGCGCGCAGTAGCGCACACGCATATAACTTTGACGCTCATCCGTGCAAAACGGCACGAACAGCATCTGTGCACCTTGGTCAACTAGATGCCGGGCCAGTTCGGGGAACTCGCAGTCATAGCAAATCATTACACCAATCGGACCGCAGTCGGTCATGATTGTGTGTGAGCTGTCACCACCCTCAATATTCCACCAATAGCGCTCGTTCGGTGTCGGATGAATCTTGGCCTGTCCATGCACAGAGCCGTCACGCAAACATACGTAACAAATGTTGAGTACGTTGCCCATTTCGTCGTGGGTCGGGTGCGACCCTCCGATGATGTTGATGTTGTACTTCATTGCGAGGTCAGACAACAGCTGTTTCAGCGGCTCGGTATAACCAGTCAACGTCTCGATCGCTTCGGAAGCGGGAATCTGTTGGTTTTCGATGGACAACAGCTGTAGCGTGAACAATTCCGGAAACACAACAAAATCGGATTTGTAATCTGCAACGACATCGACAAAATACTCAACCTGGTGACCGAATTCCTCAAACGAGGATACGCGCCGTTGTTGATACTGAACCAACGACACACGAACCGAATCCAGAATCCGGCCGCGTTGCTGACCGGCGGACTCCCCGGCACTTTGATATTTGGGGTTTCGCCAAATCAGGTGCGACGCGTACCCCATTGATTCCCGGTCGGAGGGCAAGTAGCCCGGCAAGACACCGATCACCTCAAAACCGTTTCGCAACTGGAAAGTAAGAACGCGATCATTGATCTTCTTGTCTTTGACCATGCTGACGTAGGCTTGCGCTGAGCCGACTTTCTTCCAGCGGCGAGACAGTCCAGGCAACCGCCCGCCGAAGGCAACGCCCTTCAGTCCAAGCCGTGCGCACAGGGCCTTACGCTCGTTGTACAGGCGCTGCCCGATGCGATGACCGCGCAACTGGGGATCGACAAACACCTCCATGCCGTACAACCAGTCACCGTCAGTTTCGTGGCGTGAGGCAAAACCACCCCCGGTGATCTGCCACCAGTCATGTGCCTTAAAGGCAAGCCGCTCCGAAATGCGAAAGGTTGCACAATAGCCAACCACACGACCTTCAAGCACGGCGACAAACTGTCCGGTGGGGAACTTCAGCAGATGCCCTCTGAGTTGCGCCTCTGAATAGGGAGGCGTGTCTGGATAGACTAGCTTGCACAAGGCACGAATCGAGGGGATATCCCCCAACTGCGCATTTCGGACAATCAGTTTTGGCTGACCTTCGTCGGTGATAGGTTCGGGCGTATTCATTTGAACATTACTCCCCTGCTATTCATGGCCATGTTGGAAACGAGTACGCTACTTGCAGCCCCCGCAGCATCGCCGCCAAGACATGCTCGCCACTGTACAAAAAAACCGGTTACGGCGACGCATGATGAACTCCGCAGCCACTGGTAAGCACCCCATTCATCCGGCCAATCCGGGGTAAATTGGAGTTAAGTCGAGAGAATGCGGTTGCCGTCCTTGGAATTTGACAGCGCAACGCAATAGGTCACTGCGAGGCCACAACGGCCCGCGGCCAAGAAGTTAACGGCCAGGAAGCATCCTCTGAAACACGCCGTCTTTTGCGAACAGCAGATGCTGCAATGCAGCCAATATGTGCACAACCACCACAAACATTAGAACGTATGCGGTGTTTTCATGTACGCCCTGAAAGAAATCATAGAGCACCTTATGGGGCGACGCCATTGGCGGGATCTTGAACAATCCAAAATAGGTGACACCGTACTTGGTGAACTGAGAAGCGGTAAAGCCGGCTATGGGCATCATAATCAGACACGTGTATAGCAACGCATGGCTGATGTTTGATGCCAGGACCTGCCAGGCGGGTATCGAAGCCGGTAGCGGGGGCGGCGGGTTCTTCTTCCGCCACCAGAATCGAAACAGCACGATGATCCCCGTTGTCAGGCCGATTGACTTGTGAAGGTTGTAGAAGAAGGAGCGCTCCTCCGTGCCACGAGGAATATCGACCATGTACAGGCCGAGCCCGATGAGAACCAACACGAGCACAGCTACAATCCAGTGCAGAATGATGGCTATGTTGTTGTATCGAGCGGGTGCTTGCACCGTCGTCACTCCTAGATTTTCGCCAGCGGCAAATGGTAGGCGCACGCTCGGCTGCTGACAAGCCCTTTAAATTAGGCAGTTGGCAGAAAATCAGATGGTCAAGTAAAAGCAGATCTAAGCGGTCTATTCAACGACACGTGCGTACTCCCGCCGTTGAAAGGTCATCGACGAACTGACCAACTCGTTGTTCCGCAGGACCACCCCTTGAGCGGTATCACCTGTGTGTGTCAGCGGCCCATCCGGTTCGCAACCCGCCAGCGCATCACGCGCGGCGCGCCGGAATGAAAAAAGGCTGCCTGACGGCAGCCTTTTTTGGGAATTTCGCCTGAATTAGCGGTTGGCGATGTACATCGTAACTTCAAAGCCAAAACGCATTTCGGTGTACTCGGGCTTGCTCCACATGATCTGAATCCTCTCAAACAATTGTTTACGGTGGTGTCGTTAAAGCGACAAGCGCATTGTGCTAATCGCCTCGGAAAAGTAACAGCGCAAAACGTTTAAAAGCCACTCATGATTTTCATTAGAACTCGTCTAGCTCGGCGTTCCTCATAAAATCATATATATTTCAACAAGATAGCTTTCATTCAGGGTTCAATAAGGCCTGATCGAATGGCAATAATGGCCAGTTCGGCGCTATTGGAAGCTCCTAACTTCTGCTTGATATTGTAAAGATGGGTGCCAACCGTGCGCGGGCTCAATGACATGACCTCCGCAATCTCCTGAACTGACTGGCCGCGAGCGAGCGCCAGAAACACCTTGAACTCCTTCTCGCTTAACGTATCGACCGGATTGCGCTTGCCCGACACCTGTTCGACCGCCATTTGTTGAGCAATGCTTGGCTCCAGATACGTCTTGCCTTCGTGCACCACGCGGATCGCCCGCATGAGTTCTTCGGCAGCGCTACGTTTGGTGAGGTAGCCAGCAGCCCCCGCCTTCAGTACGCGGCGCGCATGCATTGCATCCTCGTGGGCCGACAACACCAGAATGCGCATCTCGGGATTCTTGGCCAAAATCCGGTCGATCGCCTCGAGCCCCCCGATCCCGGGCATGGATATATCCATGACGATCACATCGGGTTTGACTTCAGAGCACCGGCGCACAGCCTCTTCGCCGCTGTCAGCCTCGCCGAGCACCTGGATGTCCTCGGAGCCTTCGAGCAGCATTCGGAACCCCATGCGCACCACTGCGTGATCATCGACGAGCATCACCCCGATACCTTGACCACTCATCGTCTTGTTGCCTGCGGCCATCGTCAGCTTATTCAATCGCTGCAGTTTCTGTCCGCACCTGCGCAACCGGGATAGTCGCTTCTATGAGCACACCCTCTCCCGGCACGCCCGAGGAAACTTCCAGATGGCCGCCAAGCGCTTGCACCCGCTCGCGCATTCCCATCAGTCCGAAGCGCTTGCTCCCCGAAATGTCTGCTGCGCCCAACCCCTTGCCATCATCCTGCACTTGCACCCGCAGCTCCTCGCCCTTTACACCCACGATCCGAGAAACGGATACTCTCACTTGCGACGCTTCCGCATGGCGGACCACATTGGTCAGGCACTCCTGAACGATGCGATAGACCGTTATGTTGACATTTTCGGCGGAACCATCGATATCAGATCCCAGCGCCAGTTCCGCGCTGACTTCTGGATGACGCGACTGGAACGCCGCCACCACTTCACGCAATGCTTCACTCAGGCCGAGATGATCGAGTGCGCTGGGGCGCAACTGGCGGACGATGCCGTGCACCACGTCATAAATGTGCGAGGCAACTGAAACGATAGTGCGGGCATTTTTGCGCGTTTCTTCGGAGGTGCCGTCTTGACGGTTCGCCATCGCCGTGCCAATTGACTTGATCGCCGTCACACACTGCCCAAGCTCATCGTGAAGCTCATGAGCGATGTTGCGCCGTTCCTCTTCCAAGCGCGACTGAATAAGTTGCGTCAGCCGCCGGTTCTGTTCGAGTTCCTCTTCCGTTTGTTGCATACGCTTGTGTTCGGTCATGTCGCGCATGGCGCAAATTTCGCCAATCACGTTACCAGACAGCGGATCAACTAATGGCGCAGCAGACAGGGCGACATCGACAAGCTCCCCGGATTTCGTCAGACGCTCGGTTTCGAGATGCTCGATCCGCTCGCGACGACGAATCTTGTCAAGTGTGTCGCGTACCTCGGCCTGCTTGCCGGGTGGTGCGATCTTCATTGCCGAATTGCCAAGAATTTCTCGCGCCTGGTAGCCGAACATTCTTTCGGCGGCCGAATTCCAGAACGATACTCGCCCCTCCAGATCATGAATAATGATCGCGTCGCTGGATTGCTGTGCGATCAGCGCCAGTCGACGATTTTCCACGATGCTGTCTTGGAGCGCCTGCGCCATGCGATTAAATGAGTGACTGATGGCGGAAAATTCAGGCAGAGAGTAATCAGGCAAACGAACCGTAAAGCGCCCTTGCTCCATTTCCGATAGCGCGCCAATGATCGTGCCCAGCGGACGCATTGCGCGGCCAAGCAGCCAGAACACAAGCACGTTCAACAATACGAAAAATGCCAGCAGCAGACCTCCCAACCATTTCAACTCGTCCCATGCATCAAGAATGGAGCGCGACGCATCAGGAGTGACGACAATGGTGCCACCGGGTATTTCAAGACGAGAGTCCTTGGTCGCTGGTCCTACCAACGATGCGAACCATGCCGGCGCCCATCTTCCTTCCTTGTAGACCGATGGGGGCGACTCGTAGATCAAGTTATCCAACGCGTCAAAGAGGCGAATTTCATTAGCGCGCACGCGTCCGGCGTCACGCAAAAACATCGCCAACTTGATCATGTCATCTTCTTGGTCAGTCGTTTCCTGCGCACTAGCGGCGACGGTCCGAAGCAACTGCACCGTCACCCGCGTGCTGGCTTCGATCTCTTCGTTGATCGATTTGCGAAGGTCTCCGATCAGAAGATAGGCCGTTACGATGGCAAAACCCACCACCACCGCAGTAATTACCAGATTGATCCAGAAACGCAGACTCACTTCGCTGTCTCCAAAACGTGCCGCATATCGTCGGCGGCAACACGTAACGCATGCGCCAACCGCGGTTCAGAGGCCGCATGACCCGCCTGCTCGATGATGCGCAGACGCACCGAGGGCAGGCGTGCGCTCAGTTCATACGCGGTCACTGGAGGACAAACCATGTCGGCACGTCCTTGAACGACGATGGTCGGGGCCGGGACATCGCTGGCGTTATGCATCAACTGGCCCTCCCGAAGAAAACAATCATTGGCAAGATAATGAAGTTGCACGCGCGCGCGCGCAAGCAGTGCCGCTTCGTCTACCGCTGCACTGACGGCAGCCGTGGGGGCACCAATTGCCATGACACTCTGTTCGTACTCTACCCAGCGGCGTGCCGCCGCGACGGCAACGGCCGACTCTGCGTGATTCGCCTCCCTTTGATATCGCTCGATGACCGCTTTACCTACGCCATTTGTGAGTCGCTCCCATTCGGCCGGAACGAAGGCTCGCAGACCGTTAAGGTACCAGTCTAACTCTGCGCGACTCGCCAGGAAAATGCCCCGCAGGATCATGCCAGCGACACGCTCGGGATGGTTCGTGGCATAGGCCAGCGCCAAGGTACTGCCCCAGGAACCGCCAAACACTAACCATGTTTCAATACCCAAATTCCGACGCATTGTTTCCATGTCCTGAACGAGATGCCAGGTGGTATTCTCTTCCGTCGATCCAGCCGGACTTGAGCGACCGCAGCCGCGCTGATCAAACAACAATATGCGGTAGAAACGCGGATCGAAATAGCGCCGATGCTCTGGCCGGGTCTGGCTACCGGGCCCACCGTGCAAAAACACCACCGGAAAGCCAGACGGGTTGCCACTTTGCTCAAAGTGGAGTTTGTGAACCGCGGATACCGGGAGGACTTGCTCACTGAATGGCTCAATGGGCGGATACAAAAGTTCGTCACCACCGCCATTCAAGGTGCTCGTATTCGACACGAAAGCTGGCAACTCAACCCTGCAGGCGGAAAACCACTGGAACCTTAACGGTTCGTACGCCTGGAGGTGGCTTTGGCAGCGGCAAGGACTGCTTCACCATTTTAAGTGCCGCTTCATCCAGCACCGTCTTGCCGCTTGATTCGGCAATGGCCATGCCCGTCACCGACCCGTCAGCCGACAACTGCATCTCGACAACTGTTTTGCCCTGCCATTTGCGCTGGACGGCAATTCGCGGATACTGCATATGTCGCATGACTTCGCGCGAGACAGACTGGCGATAAGCCTCTAGAACCGATGGTTCCACGAGTTCGGCGGCTGGGCTTGCCGGTACGGCTGGCGCTGGACCTGTCAGTGGTGCTGGTGCGCTGGGCTTGACTGAGACAGCCGTGACTGCCGGCTTTGCAACGGCGCTAAGTTGCGGTTCGGCGCGCTCGACCGGTGTCGTTGGCCGCCGTTGGAGTGTCGTCGCAGGCACCACCGGCGGGGCCACGTCCGCACGTGGTGCGGTCGGTTTCGCTGCAACGGCAGCGCCGGGCGGCGCATTTGGCGAGGTCAGCGGCAGCGCGTTTTTGGCCGGCGCTGACTGTGGTGGTGTCGGCACAGCCGGCGTGATCGCCACTGGTGGCGGCGTCTGCTGCGCAGTCTGTGCCGGTGCCGTTGCCTGTGGAGCCATTAGATCCGGCTGCGGACCGGACTCGGCGGCGAAACTGGATCTCTGCCTCACAGCACGTCGTTGCGGCCGAAACTCAGCCGACGGACGCACCGGCTCCGCCACTTGCGCCTCGGGTTCGGTCACGATGGTCGGCGCCGTTGGTTGCACCGGGGCAAGCTCGGGTTGCCTGCTAATGACAGGCCGCACGTCCGGCTTTTCACGACGAACCGTCGGTGCAAGCTCAGCCCGGGCAACCTGCTCCAGGGCGGCGCCCTCCGGCTGACGCAACACGGGTACTTCTGGCTGCGTCAGGGTCGATGACAACCGTGGTGGGGTCTGTTCGATGACGTGCGGCTGCGGGAGAGGCGCCACCAGCTCCGGCGGAAGTGGCGCCGCAACCGGTGTGCTCTGTTGCAAAGACTGGCTCACCTCTGGCGCAGCTCTCCAGGGCGCTTGCTCGCTGACAATGCGCACACTCAAAACCGACCTCGTATCGTCGGGAACAGCCCGAAATCCGGGAATCAAAGCGATTAGCAGCGCATGCAGAATCAGCGACGTCGCAAAAGCCACCTGAGTCGGCCGCTCCCGATACCAACTTACCAGCGGCGCAAATTGCGCAGCGTCGTCTCCAAGGGCAATTGCAATCATCGCGCAAGCCTATGCAACCTCTTGACTTGAGTAAAGTTTTGCAGCAAAACTCATGAAAATCATGAGACTGTTTTGCTGATTTTTCTGCGGCGAGCAAGAGTTGGAAACAAGACAATACCGAACGAATCTCGTGGTACGACGTGAAGCAAGCTTTACCGCAGATGTTCCATCTCTCGAGGTTCGGCGAAGTTAGCAGAACAACGTTTCCGTCGCCAATTCGTAATCAAAGCAATCTAAGTTCTTTGGAGGTTATTCACATGTGGACAAAGCCTGAGTACACCGAAATGCGCTTCGGTTTCGAAGTCACCATGTACATCGCCAACCGCTAATCGCGGCGACGTACAGAGCGAAAGCCCCGTACCGGGGCTTTCGTTTTTTCTGCATCACATATCAATCGCACATCTCGAAATATATTAGCTATGCGAATCAGGGTGCTAGGCTCGGGCGCTGGGGGCGGATTCCCGCAATGGAACTGCAATTGCCCTAATTGCGACGGATTGCGCAAGGGAACAATCAAGGCGAAGGCGCGCACGCAATCGTCTATCGCAATTTCGGCCGATAACACGAACTGGGTACTTTTCAACGCGTCGCCGGATATCCTCACGCAGTTCCGTGGCTTTCCTGATCTCCAGCCGGCACGTGCAATTCGTGACACAGCGGTGCGTTCGGTTGTCCTCATGGATGCGCAGATCGACCATACGACCGGCCTGCTAATGTTGCGCGAGGGCAAGACTCCCCTGGAAATATACTGTACGGACATGGCTTACGAGGACCTGACAACGGGGAATCCGTTGTTGAAGATCCTCGAGCATTACTGTGGCGTCAACTGGCATCAGATTCCGACACAAGCGAACAACAAGTTCCAAATTCTGGGAATACAAGATCTTGAATTCACGGCAGTGCCGCTCGCGAGCAAGGCCCCACCCTATTCCCCGCACCGGCATGATCCGCACGAAGGCGACAACATTGGCATGCGTGTCATTGATACGCGCAGCGGCAAGACACTCTTCTACGCGCCCGGCTTGGGCGACATCGAGTCGCACGTGAAGCCATTTCTGGAAGAGGCCGACTGCCTGCTCGTCGACGGGACATGTTGGACCAATGACGAAATGGCAGTATTGGGTATCGCCAACAAAATGTCACTGGACATGGGGCATTTGCCGCAATCGGGACCGGGCGGAATGATCGAGGTCCTCAGGCCGCTCAAAGCAAGCCGCAAGGTCCTGATTCATATCAACAACACAAATCCAATTCTCAGAGAGGATTCGGGCGAGCGTCGTAAGCTAGAGGCCGAAAACATCGAGGTCTCGTACGACGGCATGGATATCACCCTCTGAAACACGCCGGACGCAAGGAGATTCCCGATGGGTGCCGCTGAACAATTGCCCTGGAGCAAACAAGAATTCGAGCAAAAACTGCGCGCCAAAGACAAGCGCTATCACATCTATCATCCGTTTCACATTGCCATGAACAGCGGCAAGTGCACACCCGAGCAGGTGCGCGGGTGGGTCGCCAATCGCTTCTACTACCAGATCATGATCCCGATCAAGGACGGTGCAATCCTGTCCAACATGCCGGACCGTGATCACCGGCGCTTATGGATCCAACGCATCATTGATCACGATGGAAACGAAGGCGATGAGGGCGGCATAGAGGCCTGGCTCGCGCTTGGCGACGCAGTTGGACTTCGACGTGAAGAAGTGGTCTCCCTCGAACACGTATTACCCGGCGTGCGTTTCGCAGTCGATGCTTACGTCAATTTTGCGCGCCGTGCCCCTTGGCAGGAGGCAGTGTGCTCGTCACTGACGGAACTTTTCGCACCTAAGATTCATCAGAAACGTCTGAGCACCTGGCCCGATCATTACCCGTGGATCGAACCGAAAGGGTATGCTTACTTTCGCAAGCGACTCAATGAAGCGCGTCGCGACGTGGAACATGGGTTGCGAGTAACGCTCGAACATTTTCGCACGAGAGAGCAACAGGAACGGGCACTGGGAATTTTGCAGTTCAAGTTAGATGTATTGTGGACAATGCTCGACGCCATGCAGGTCAGCTACGGCATTGGAGAGCAACGCAGCGGAGNNATGGCCGATGAGTGACGCGGCCACTGGCAAGCTCCCGGAGGATGCAGTGGTCGCGTTGGAAAAGCAATTCCGTTTCCAATTTGAGCCGGCTCAAAACAGTTATGTCTTGCTCTATCCTGAAGGCCTGATAAGGCTCGAAGGCAGTGCAGGAGAAATCATGAAGCGTATCGACGGCAGCAAAACAGTTTTACAGATTATTGCTGACCTAGAGGCGACCTTTCCCGGCGTAGACTTGCGTCAGGACGTAATCGATTTTCTGGAGCACGCGTATGCAAAAGGCTGGATCCAACAGTAATAAAGTGACCGGCCCACTCTGGGTCAATGCGGAAATCACCTACAAGTGCCCCTTGCACTGCGTGTTCTGCTACAACCCGGTGGACTATGCCACCTTTGGCCCCGAGTTAACGACAGAGGAATGGCTGGAGACGTTTCGCCAAGCACGCGAACTGGGCGCAGTGCAGCTAGGCATCTCTGGCGGCGAACCGCTGATGCGTGATGACGTCGAAATAATGGTCGAAAAAACGAGCGCGATGGGTTACTACGTCAATCTCATCACCTCTGGCATTGGACTGACTGAACAACGCATTGCGGCCTTCAAAAAAGGTGGGCTCGGCCAAATTCAGCTCTCGTTTCAGGACTCGACCAAAGAACTGAATGATTTTTTGTCGAGCACTCGCACTTTCGACCTGAAGTCGAAAGTAGCCAAGCTGATCAAGCAGTATGAGTATCCTATGGTGCTCAACGTCGTTCTCCACCGGCTTAACATAGACCACATTGAGCAAATCCTGGAAATGGCAGAAGCCATGGGGGCCGAACATGTCGAGCTGGCCAACAGTCAGTATTACGCATGGGCCTTGGAAAACCGCAAGTACCTGATGCCAAGTCGCAAACAACTGGAGCATGCCGAGGAAGTTACTAACCGGTTCCGGGAGCGCATTGGCAACAAGATGAAAATCTACTTCGTCGTTCCTGACTACTATTCGACGCGGCCTAAGAAATGCATGAACGGTTGGGGCGCAGTATTCCTCAATGTGGCGGCGGACGGATTGGCGTTGCCCTGCCATGAAGCGCGCATGCTGCCGGGCTTGGAATTCCCCAATGTGCGCGATCATGATGTACGCTGGATTTGGAATGAATCGCCGGGGTTTGCTGCATATCGTGGTGACGGCTGGATGAAGGAACCATGCAAAAGCTGTCCCGAGAAGGAAAACGATCTGGGGGGGTGTCGCTGTCAGGCATTCATGCTGACTGGCGATGCCACCAACACCGATCCGGTATGCGACAAGTCGCCGCATCATCACCTGGTGACGGAACAGGTCGAGTTGGCACAGCAGCCGCAACCTTCGGCAGCAGAAGTCAAGCCGATCATTCTTTTCCGAGATGACAAGAATTCACGCAGGCTCGCCGCCGAGGCATTACCGCAGCAGGACGACAAGACACCAGTTACATGATCGCGGAGGCGATCTATAACACCAACTCACCCGCGGCGATCTCCGCGGCGGGACTTGTCAAGCGTTACGGCACCCTGGCCGCTGTAGACGGCCTTGATCTGGAGATACCCGCTGGGCAGTTCTTTGGACTGCTAGGCCCAAACGGCTCCGGCAAAACCACGACCATCCACATGCTCGCGACGCTGGTAAGGCCCACGACCGGAAGCGTACACATCGGAAACATAGACGTATCGCGACATCCAGTGCTGGCGAGGCGCCAGATCGGGCTGGTATTTCAGGAATCGGCGCTCGACCGGACCCTCACAGTGCGCGAGAACCTGCGGTTTGCGGGTCGGCTCTATAACCTGTCACCGGCAATCAGCGAGCAGCGCTCAGCCGAATTACTAGAACTTTTCGACATGGCAGACCGGCGCAACAGGTCCGTCGCGACACTGTCCGGGGGAATGCGACGCGCACTGGATATCGTTCGCGGTGTATTGCACGAGCCGCGTGTGCTGTTTCTAGACGAGCCCACAATAGGACTGGATCTGCCAAACCGTCGACGAATCTGGCGGTTCATTGAGCGGCTGCGCGCTCGGACCGGCATGACTGTATTGCTCACAACGCATTACCTCGAGGAAGCCTACCCGTGTGATCGGGTGTGCTTTATCCGCAAAGGCCGCTTGGTCGATGCCGGTGAGCCGTCCGCACTGGTGGCAAAGCTTGGTAGACACATTCTCGAAGTTGAGGCTGGCGATCTTGATGCCTTACGTAGTCGCTTGGAGCCTGAACTGGGCGACTGCCTCATTGATGGTGACACAGCCTTTTTCAGGCACGGAGAAGAAGACGTGTCGGTCCTCGTGCGACTACAGACCGAAACTACGAGTCAGGCAAGTGCATGGCGAGTGCGACGGCCCAATCTGAATGATGTCTTTATGTGGATATCTGCCGGCAAGGATCTCTAGGCATGATCGCACGACCGATATACGCTGTGCTCGAACGCGAGGTAGTACGAATGCTGCGTCAAAAAACGCGGCTGGTATCGGCCATGGTGCGTCCGCTTATCTGGCTATTCGTCATTGGCACTGGTTTCGGAACGGTCATTGGTGAGTCGAGGGGCATCCCCTATCAATCGTTTTTGATCCCGGGTGTCATTGGAATGACCATGCTGTTCGGCGCGATGTTAGCTGCCCTGACTACCGTTTACGACAAGGAGTCAGGCGTCATGCGCATGATGATCATTGCACCACTGCCACATTTCTGGATTGTCATCGCCAAGGTTATGTCTTCCGCGCTCGCGGCAGTCCTTCAGGCTTTGCTGCTGATCATCCTGCTTGCAATACTGGGCTTCGTCGGGGCAGCAACCGACTTTGCCATACTCGCAGTCGGGTTGATCGCCACCTCTCTTGCATGCGCCGGGATTGGAATATTGACCGCATCGTATACCCGTACACTGGACAATTTTGCGGCAATAATGAACTTCGTGATCTTCCCGATATTCTTCCTGAGCGGCTCGCTTTACCCGGTACAAAACCTCCCGGAAGCACTACGCTGGATCGCAACAATCAACCCATATACCTATGGTGTTGATCTGCTGAAACACGCCACATTGGGAGTCAACGGGATGGCAGCCGACTTCAGCTACTCAACCGATATTCTGGTGCTGATCGGTTTCACACTGCTGGCGATTGTGATCTCTAGCTGGCGCTTTTCGAGAGAGTCGGCTTACGAACCGATGATTCACGTCCTGACCG
>JABAOE010005561.1_pt4 | contig 20666 bp, 24 predicted proteins | sample 7062141 | NCBI WGS metagenome assembly JABAOE01 (sample SAMN14538627, study PRJNA623070) | marine sediment metagenome | biome: marine biome [ENVO:00000428]; feature: marine pelagic biome [ENVO:01000023]; material: deep marine sediment [ENVO:00002113] | place: India: Gulf of Khambhat ... | reverse complement strand
AAGCTCTCTTGCATTCACATAGTATTCGCGATAGCCCTCTTCCGATGAAAGACCGTGCATCTGCACATGATGATCGGGCAGACAATGGTGGTCGCCCCCTAGGGGCCAGAAGTCACATCCGACCAGGAAGCACCACCTAGCCCCCATGCGGGCAGCGAGTGTCATCGCCCCAGTGTGAATCCCTCGACCAATGTAGAGACGGTCATCTAGAGCAGTAAGATAAGAGAAGTCTGTAACATCTTTGTTATTACGAAAGAAANNTCTTGTCCTGTTAGATTGCCTTTTTCTTTTGTTATTATGTGTGTTGTTCGGGTATTTGGTGGTAAGACCTCCGGGTGAATTGTGAGTAAATAAGTTGGTCTAAATAATTTCCAAGCTTGATTCAAACCAATAGTAATTTTACCAGCTAAGAGGTCTACTGGAAAAAGACGCATACTAGGACCAGTACCAACAATAAAAACAGTCTCCCCTTGGTACTGATTATTTAATTCCTGAATTGTCCTTTTTGGGTAGTTGTGCTTCACGTTTTCTTCTTTTAATTCTTCTTTTAATTCTAACTTCTGAGTTACGACATTCTTTGCACTTATTATTTCGACCAAATCTGCCTGTAGATTGAATATGAAAACTATCTAAAGATAATATAAGCTTACATTTAACACATTGTTTTGTTTGTGTATTAATCCAATCATTAACCCAATGCATATTTAATCCAGTAGGGATTCATTCCCTCCCCTCTTTTTGTGTTAGTATGCGGTCTGTATTTTCGGACCTGTTCCTCTATCTCTTCTTTCAGAACTACACCTGCTTCAATTGCTGCTTGTAGTTCTATCTCCCAAAGAGATGTATAAGGGTGTCTTGGGTTATACCACGGCTGTTGTGGCTCGATGGTATAATGTAAGAATCTATTCTGAACATCCTTTCCTTTTTCCAGTACGTTCAAACGATTGAACGAATTTGGAATTCTCTGTGGTGGATTCCTATGCTTAAACGCTCGCATTATTTTTACATAACGCTCACGATTAACATTGTCACCTTCTAAGAAAGGAATAATAGCATCTTTTCCAGGTTGATTGGTTTTTGCTTTAAAGCAATCAATCAACATAACAGAAGTTTCTGGTGTTTCTTTATTCTTAAACCATTTACACTTTTGGTAAGTACACCAGATAGAGCAATGCTCATTTGGAAATTTAACATCACATTCCCACAAATCCTTGATATCAGATAGACATAAGATATCTGCATCAAGATAAATAGCAAATCCTTTATAATCACAACGTCTGGGAATGTCCCACCGATGCAAACTGAAACCAGTACCAACACCTTTGTATTCAGCTTGTTCCCGTTGAATCCAATTATCAGAACTATCTAAACCAGGAAATACTACTTTTGTTTTAGTTCTTTGTAAAATTGAAAACTCAAGGACTTTCTTCGCAATCTCCGTTTTAGGCTCTGATCCAATAAATACTTTAATTGCCATTTTTAATTATTTCACGTAGTTTTTCATACCTTTCTACTGCTTTAGTATCATGTTCTGCTACACCTTTAGCTAAATCTCCAACTGCGTTAGCTAATTTATTCATTCCTTCTGTCATCATTTGTACTTCATTCATACCTTGCTCCATTGCATGTTTACGCTGTTCTCTTTCTATCTTTAAAAACTCCATCCAATGAGCATCACGTTCTTTAGCATCTCTACGATAATCATTAGACATTCTTACAGCAAACCATATAAATGCTGCAATGAATGGTATTTGAATTAATGCAGTTATCAAATTATCCATCGAAGAATCCATAGAGAATTATCCATGTTGCCATTATCCCCGAAATAATGTATTGTTAAAGTTTAATCCACTCAATATTGAATCGTTTACAGGTGTTTTCAATTTCCTCAAATTGCTTATCGAAATTAGATTGACCATTAGTTAATGGTTTTTGTTTAAATACTTTTGAATACTTAGTTCCACCATCCACCCCAAGAGAAAAAATTTGTTTGATTCCAAAATGCCCTAATATTTGAAATGCTGCTTCAGCACAAAAGTATTTTGCTTTTATTAGTGGGGACGGGTGGGGATTAAGTTTTTCTCTGTAACACTTCCAAGTTGAAAGGCGATACTGAAAAAGATTACTAGGAGGATTTTTTACAAGTTCATGTAAAACTTGGATTGAGGCTTTAAAACAAATATGAGGGTGTTGTGGACCTAAGACAAAACGTGATTTAATTTGATCTCGTAAATAAACATCAAAATCAACGAACAAAGTTATTTGACTAGAAGGAATTAAATAACCAACATGATTCAAAGCTAAAACATTAAATGTATCTTCAGAATACATTTTATATGAATCAAAAGTTGGTCCCTTGCCAAGTATTAACCAAGGTCTATCAGGAAATGTTTCTTTTTTTAAATCCGTAAACCAAGGTATTAAGGTCATCTTCGGTAAGCTCCAGCTTTGTGAAGATCAATATAAAATTGGGCGTCTTCTTCTCCTATTAATTCTTTCAATTTTTTCCATTTAGGATCATGAATGTACGAATGTGTGGGGGGTCTGTGACCTATCCCGATACCCGTTCTACCTGGCATTCCCTTAATTCCAACACACAGTCTTTTATCTTGAAAGAGACGATTTGGTAGCCCATTTTTCTTTGCATGATTCCAGAGACGTGCATCAACGAATGCAGATGTACGCGGATAACAATATTTTTTCAGTTTACAAAGAAGTTCTGAACGAAAGGCTGTTTCACAGAAACTAGCCCGGTTGTCATTACCATTTGTGCGGTATCTCTTCAGTCGGACATTATAATATAATGCTCTAGACTGCCCACAAATTAAGCAATCTGAAAGTCTTTGGATTGTTCTCTCAATGTAGTTTGGATGATACCAATCATCATCTTCAAATACTACTATCTTATTAAATTTTATTTGCGGTATGATGGCAAGCAAATTGCCAGTAAATGACCGCTTTTTATCTGAATTTGTCTTTACATCAATTGTTTGCAAACATAGTGGCGTATCTAAGAATTTTGCGGATTTTTTTATTCCATCGTCTGCTACAATCCACTCGTCGGGTAAAAGGGTTTGTCTTTCTAAATAATACTGGCATCTTCTTAGACAAAATGGCCTATCTCCAGTAGGAGTAATTACGGTTATTCCATCTTGATATGTTACCATCCAAATCTATTTAAATTTTCTTGTCCACCATAGTAGCCTTGGGTATTAGCATCAATGTCAATACCAAGTTTAGCTTGAACTATAGCTTCAGATAAAGGTAAGGTGGGAAATACGGTGAGTTGACTATTAGGTGTGCAATTAAATATTTTGAAGTTGGCTTGGTCAAAGACAGTTAATAAGCCTTGGAACCTTTCTGAAAGGATTTTATATGCTTGATTATTCGTAACTACTCCACCTGGATGTTTATACTGAGAAAAAGCATAAGTCTTGCCTTTACCATCGCGTTTGTCATCATGCCCCATCTTAAAATCACAACCAACAAGATAGACAGTACGAAAACCTAAAACAAAAAGAATCTTCAAAGCCACAAGCATGACTGAACGCCCACCCCTAATGCCCAAGTCATCTTTAACTGACTTAGGACAACCATAATCAAATTGAGTCATATTTGTAAAATATGTTGTTGTCTTAAAATCTACCCCACGATTGTAAAATAAAATATTTGGAGCATCACGCACACGACGAGTAATATGTGGTTTTATAGTTTCGTCAAAGTATTTTTTTGCAACAAATTCATACGGACAGAATTTAGTTATAGTTGGATCATTCCAAATATTTGCGTGAAAACTTCTAGGCTCGTCCGCACAACACCAGAAATTTGGCCTAAATGTTCTCGCAGCAACATTATTTACTGCAAATGTAAATATTCCACGCGAGTATAACTGAGAATACTGCTCTAACTGAAGAGAAGGACCACTACCGACAAAAAATGCAGATTGATCTTTGTATAATCCATTAAGATTAACTCTTTCTCCAGTTTCTTTCAGGAAGCTCATTCTTCTTTAATACGTATAATTAATTCCTCTGGCCAGTTACCTATTGGACATTCTTCAGTTTTCCATTTTAACTTATCACCAAAGATACCAGCTTTACTAACAGAGCATCCACATTCCCTATGAGTACATACACCATCTTCATCAATGTATTTGCAAGCTGCACAAATTCGCCTAAGTTTTCTTATTTCATTTGGATATCTCTTTGGCTTACCTGCACGTTTCCATTTAATCCAAGCTTTAGCGTAATTTATTCCTTTTTGTAATATATTTGGTGGAGCATTTACTGGTATTTCTCTTTTTTCAGATGTTCCATCAGCAAATGTTCTATAACCACATTGATGATAATATGGAAAAACCTTTATATGTGATAAGTCTTTTCCACATCCACCACATTTTATTAACAATTTGCAGCCTTTGCTGTCCATGTCCAATCAGCAGCAGTTTTAAAATCACAACAACAAAATGGAAAAGTAATAGGTGTAACTGCTCCACCTGAACCAGAAATATTTAAAGTAGTGCAAGTAGGTTTTGTAGTACCTAAATCATAATAAGGGGCTGCTCCACCAACAGAATTACCGCTTACATAAGTGCTGTGAAATGGTGGTGTAGCTGCACCTGTACAACCTTTAGCAATAATATAGAAGTACCAATGACCATCACTGATATGTTTAAAAATTTCAGCACAAACTGTAATAATACCATCGGTATATGACCAAGCATGTGCTGCTGCTGCTAATGAATTTGTACTACAAACACTATCACAAAAATTAGCACTAAGTATTTCACAACAAAATGTACCACGAATATCGCAATCATCTACACCACAACTCAAATCTAAAATTGTAGGTTTTGTTGGATGGTCTAATGTAACTTCTAAAAATTGTGGAGCAACACCGCCAATACAAACATCTGTTGGTGAACAATCAATTGAAGGAATTTTTTGTACTTCAGGACATGGACAAAGCATTCCTTCACAAATTACAAAATTATCATCATTAGCAGAATGTAAACCAAGCTTATTTCCCCCACTTGTTAATAAATTTCCACCAGCTTCTAATAATAAACGATCATTTCGTGGCCGTTCAATGATGCCGCCATTTTTTTCCCAAAGTATATTTGGCATTCATCAAAGACCACTACTGGAGCAAGGACCAATATCTTGCCAACGAAGCCAACCATTAGCAGCATGAATTAAGGCTTGCTTAACCGTAAAATTATAATTAGGAAGATTATCGCCTTGAGCTAATGGCCAGGGAACAAACACCCAAACTTTATCTATTGATCTACGAAACTTAACTGCAAGTCCAATAGTATTATCAATAGATGTTACACCATTAATTTCTAGAACATCTAAAGAGTCATTTCCAGTCTCACTGAGAGGAATATCATCCTCAGATGACGATGCTGCTGAAAGAAACGAAGGAAGGGAAAGTATATTAGCGTTTGCTATTGTGTATGGTTCTAAATCTTCTGTCAGTTTTACAAATTCAATTTCCTCAATGATTCCTGTAAAACTAAGAAGAGTACCGAATGACGTTTCCTTCAATGCAAGTCCAGAACCAACAGATAATCTTTCTAATCTCGCTACCCGATCTTCAAGCGAGTTAAGATATTCTGCCGTAACATTGCCCTGTATAGGTTCCCCTGGAGTGAACTTTTTGCGTGTACGTCTTAACATTCATCTGTTACTATTATATTCTAAAACCAAGTTCGCGTACTTTCTGACGAATAGACGCAATCTTGGCAGCTACATCTGGATTAGTAAAGAAATTACCTGATGTTTCAACTAAGTTTTCAAAATCGTTGAGATCAGTTTGAATTGCTTCTAACTGAGAAAAAGCAAATCCTGGTTCTGTACCAAAAAAGATAGCAAAGAAGTCTGTTATAGGATAATAAAACTCATCAGTAGCACCAACATCTCCACGTCTAACTGTCTTTATTACCTTTTTATGGTAAGTCTTATTCCAACCAATTTTTCTATAAGCAAACCTATGAACAAGCTCCCATACTGGAAAAGGAAAATTCTCACCTGATCCATTATCAACATTTATTTTTGATACTTTAGAATACCCTTCATACAAAAGAGTTTGAGCACCATACACTGCTCCACCTGGAGTAATGAATGGTGCATAGTTGGTTTTACCTTTTGCATAATCTAAAATAATCCATAATGGATTAATCACATATTGTTGTTTAAGAATTACTTCTCCATTATGAACAATCAATTGAAATTTATCATCAGCACCAGGATCAGAATCATCTAAGGTAAAACCATCTGAAAGTATATCTTCAACTTCTACACTTGCATCAGATTCTTCTTCTATGAAGATATTATTTATGTACGCTTCAACGCTTGTTTGCGGTACATCAGAAAAATTAAACTTAGTTTCTTTGTAATTAGCTGTTATCCGTGCCCGTTCCCACCTAGCCTGACCAGTTGAGGCGTTAACTGAAGGAATACCTTCACCACGAATAGACACATTATCAACAGCAGCGAGTGGTAAATCAGGATATTGATTTGGTATTGCAAAGAGAGCAGTCCCACCAGCAGCAACAATAGGTTGCATTAAATACTGATAAACAAAGTTAAACCGATCATCCCAACTACCTAAAAAATGTCGGGACGCAGCAAACCCACCCTTGACCAAATTAATTTGCTCAGTAGTTGGTTTATTTTTATCTTCAGTATAACCAAAAGGTAATGGTGTTTCAGCCATTTTTTATTTATGAGATTATAAAGTACCGCCTTCTTTGGCAGCAATTGTTTCAAGATGTTCAATCATAGTGTCTCTATCTTTTTCTTCAGCAGTCATTAATTCAACTGCTTTTTTAGCAAGTGCTAATCGTTCTTTCCTGAAACGATCTTCTTTTGTTTTTTCAGGGTCAGAACCTAAGAGAAGTTTTCGGCCAAATTCTCTTAGACCCACAAGCTGTGGTTTTTGTACTTCTGCTGTTTCCCCACTGAGAAGATCACCAAATCCAATTTTTTTAATTAACTCAGCAATACCGCCTTGACCTGCTTCTTCAAACGTAGTAGCTAAATCCATTACATCTTTCATCCTAGTGGCAACATCTCCAAATTCCCCGGCAAATCCAGCAAGTCTAGAACCGAAATCTGCACGCACTTTAGCTTCTTCATCCATAAGTTCAATAACTCGTTCAAATTCTTTTTGACGTGCAGCTAAACTTTTTAATCGTGCTTCTTCCCTTATAGCTTCTGCTGCTTTCATTGAAGCTTCAGTAAGCCCACGCATTATCTTGTCTGCTTCTGCTTGTGAATGTTGATATTCTAATAAAGTAGTTCTAACTCTTATAAGATTATCTTGTAATCCCATTAATTCTCTTTTAACAGGATCAGTTTCAAAATTTCTAATAAGTGATTCAATTATTGGATCAACTTCAGCACGACCAATTGCTTGTCTTATTTCTTTTTCAGCTTGTGCTTTTGCTTTAGCTTCTTTATCTAATCTAGTTTCCTCTTCAGGAGATAATTTAGGTCTTGGTTTTTGTGCTTCTTCTAAACTTTTTCTTACGTCTTGTAATTGTTGAATTCTGTCTCGAATTGCATCAGTCATCCCTCGTCTTGTAAAACGAGCAGCTAAATTACCAGCAGCATCGCCTTGAAATCCAATTCCAGGTAAAAATCCAGATGCTTGGATTGCTAACAATCTAGATTGTAAATGACTTATTTGTGTGTCAATTTCTTCAATAGTTTCAGGAGCACTTATATCTCCAAAAGTTAATTTACCCAAAGCATCAGTTAAACTAGCTACGGCACCTTCTACAGTATTTAAAACAGGAATAGCTACTGTTCCAAGTGTTGCTAAAAACTTTTTCCATTCTTTGTTAAGTTCTTCAAGTCTTGCTTTTTGTGTTTGATTTGCTTCAAAAAGCTTACGTTGATTTCTAACTGTATTATTTATTGCCTCATCAGCAGTTTCCAAATTTTGTTCAACCCTTTCAATATTTTCAGCAAATGCTAATAAAACAACAGCAGTTCTTCTACTTGCTAAATCTAAAGCTTCTAATGCTCTAAAACGCTCACCAGCAGACATTGCTGCTAATTTATTAATAAATACATCAATTGCTTTAGTAGCATCACGCTTAATTAGAAAAACAAAATTATCTAACTCTTCTCCCATAAAACCAAGTGCCATACCAACTTCAAAAGGTCTAGCCGACATTTCTTTTCCTAATGCCGTAAGAGCACCCCTGACAGTTGTTGCACTTTGTTGTGTAGCAAGTAAGCTTGTTGATATTGCTGCTGCACTTTCAGCAGTTAAACCAATAGTATCTGCAAAGCCAGCAAGTCTAGCGGTAGTTTTAGTAATTTCTCCAGATAGAACTAAATTTTCATCTGAAAGAACATTAATTGCATTACTTAATTTATTTGCATCTTTTGCAGCAAGACCCATATTAAGTGAGATTGCAGCAAGTCCTTGAACAGCTTCATTAGGAGCAATATCTAATGATGTTTTTGAAAGTATTAAACCTGCTTCTGCTAAAGCTTGAATATTTTCTGCTCCACGTACACCAGCACGAGCAGCAGTAATCATTGAATCAGATACTTGTTCAAATGTCGCACCTTTTATATTCTCTGATAAACTAAAAAATTGTTCAGCTAATTGCTCAATATTTCCTGTTTGAGCAATCATTTCGATTTTACGAATATTTTCCTCTAGCTCAACAAATTCCTTTATACTTGCTTGAATAGTAGTCGCTACTTGATCTATTGCTTTTCTTAATAAAAGAAATGCAGATGCAGCTAGACCAAGTGTACCGATAGATGTACTGAGACGACGTGTTCCACGCGAACTACGTTCAACATCACGCCTGAAATTAGCTAACTGTGCTCTTGCTCGACGAGCAGTAACAACAATATCAACTGCAAGAGTAGCTATGTTAGTTATTGGCATGTTCTTCTTTTTCTCTTATCTCAGCACGCCATTCTTTTATCATTGCATTCAGTTGATCTGGTGGGACTTCACCTTGAATATTTTCAAATTTATCTTTCTCATCCTCATTTTCTAAACTAGCAATAACTCGTAAAAGTATTATAAGTTGAGGGTATGTAAGTTCAAAAATTTCTTTTTTTGAAAGACCACCATAACCAAAACCAGGAAACATTAGTTTAAATACTAAAAACCCCCAATCTATTGGTTCATAGTATTGGGGGCTTCTTCGTTTTTTGATTCATTCAAATCCTTTTCAGAATCACTAACAAATCCATTTTCAGTCAATAAAACATTTTGTGCGTCAACAAAATTTTCAAGATCAATAACATCTGAAAGTTTAATATCAGGGTTAGCAATTGAAAAAGATAGCTCAAAAAGTTTTTGTATACCATCTATTGATCTCATTGCACCAAGAACAACTGTAGATGTTAATTCTAAATCAAACTCCTGTTCTTCAAGTAATTCACTTGGACAAATAGCTTCAGCATTTTCTTCATTTTCTTCTAACCACTCTTTTGGTGGTACTAATTCCTTAGTTTTACCACGCTGACATTCTTTAAAGATTTCATTACATTTATCTTTTGGAAGATCAGCAGCTAATGCTTGTCTATAAGGCTTATATTGAACCCATGAGACAAAATCAGCATATTGTTTTAGTGAGAGTGGTTTTAATTCATAAATATTACCATCAATTCCAGTAAATTTACTTTCCTTGCCAAAGACTTTAAGCATCAGATGTTTGGTGTCCTGTTGGTAATGTATAAGTTCCGTATGAACGGAAAGTAATTACACCAGTAACCTTTCCCTTCACTGGAATAGAATTTCTGTGTCGTTGTATAGCAAGGCCAAACTGGAAAAATGGCCCATCTTGTGATCCAGCTCCAGATGCAGCATGGAGATAGAGTTTAGAATCTCCATGTTTTGTGCCAGCCCCAAGATTAGGTGTAGTAGTATCCCAAGGGTTATTAGCAACATCCCAAGTGTAGTTGATCGTTCCTTCAAGGTGTTTGACCCCGAATTCTACTTCCTCTACACCAGCAGAACACGTATTAGTTGTATCGTGTTCTTCTGCAATTTCCTCAATTTCCCAATCTTCTGCACAAAACTCATTTGCTTCAATAAATAGTCGTCCCATTTTACCGGAAAAACCGGAAATTACCTTTCTTCCCATGTCTTTATCCTTATAGGTTAGTTATTAGTTAATTAAACTCCACTGGATGAAGATTGTTCACCCGATGCACCAATAATAATTATATCGTAAGAAACTGATCCTACGGCAGTAATTGTAATGTTACCCTCTTCTTGAGAAGATGACGAGACAGTTGATTGCACACCAAATGATACAGGCTCAATTCTTAATGCAAGGCCACCAGCACCAATAATGTAACGATCATTTTTAAATGTTACGTCAAGATATCGTTGTTGGTCTGTTTCTCGGTTTTTGATTAAAAGAATTTTAACTGCATCAAAATCAAGTATTTGATTCCATTTATTAGTAAGAACTCCATCTAAATCTAGAAGTTCCGTATCATCTACTAATGTACGTCGGTCATACCACTGAAGATTAGCCTTATCTGTTCCACGTCCATTAACAAGATTTACATCGAAAGAAAATGTTAAATCATCTTTCAATGTTTCAGGATTCAGCCCAACATCTGTTCTTTTATATTTAGTCGATAAGACTGTTCTGAGAAACGTAGTTAGTTTTGTATCAGATGGAGCACCCATTTAGTTTATACTCGATTCTAGAAGTACTTGATATCTTGTTGAAGCCACCCAGAACCCTGGTTCTTCTTCAACAATTGAATTACCAAGCCATTCTAAATTTATACATTGTTTGCTTCCAGTTAGAATGAATCGCGAATAACTGAAAACGTGGTCTATATCTTCAAGTAATTCTTCCAGTCGATGATAATCTTTACTTTCAAAATTAATTGAAAAGTCAAAATTATCTACTCGTGTAAGTGTAGTTGTAAATTCATGCAATTGCTGATAACGTGGAATAAAAAGAAACGGTCTTTCAAATTCTCCATAATTTGTTACAATAAAACCATTTGTTCTTATTTCAACATCACTATTGGTGTATCTATCAAAAAGTGCTGTATAAATATCTGGAGCACGTATTGTTTCAAACTGAAAAGAAGTAAGGTCTTTTTCAGTAGTCAATTCATATCGAAAAATACCCTGATAAAGTCCTTTTTGTGGTTCAGTAATAGCTAAACTAGTTTCATCAACATTAAGTAATGTTCTACCATTACCTGAAAGAGTCAATTTGCTCCATAAAAGACTCGAACGAATATCGTCTAATTGTTCAGTGAATCGTGTAAAATCCTTACTGAAAAGAGATACTTGGATAACATGCGTGTCAATTCGATTTAAACAAGTATCTCGATTTTCAAGTGTTGTTGATAAATGTGCTAAATGCACATAAGGGATTTGAGTTTGACTTTGAAATCCTGAATAAGTTAGTAATCCATTATTTACAAATACAGGTTGAATTGCTGTGTAAACTGCTTGTAATGGACTAGTAAATCTAGGCGGAGGTATAGGGTATTGATCTGGAGCACTTATACTAGTTATAGCATTTGCTGTAACTGAGGGAATAACCCAAGATACAGTTAGTGGCGTTAAACCAGCCGTATAGGTTTCATTAGCTGTTACTGTTGGGACTGACCAAGTAACAGTAACAGGAGTAATTCCAGCAGTATAATATTCTGTCGCTGTTACAGATGGAATTATCCATGAAGTTGTAACAGGTGCTAAATCTGCTGTATAGTATTCTGTCGCTGTAACAGCAGGCGTTGCCCAAGTAGCTGTAACTGGTGTTACTTCTGCATTAAAATGTCCTGTAGTAGTTACAGCAGGAACCGACCACGTAGCTACTAATGGACTTAATCCAGCAGTATAGTATTCCGTAGCTGTTACTGTAGGTATTGCCCAAGTAGCTGTAACTGGGCTAACATCAGCTACATAAACCTCTTGTGCTGTTACTGCTGGAACAACCCAAGTAGTTGTAACTGGAGCAATTCCAGCAGTATAATACTCTGTTGCTGTAACAGCAGGAACAGACCAACTAGCTGAAACTGCTGCTACCCCAGCAGTATAATATTCCGTTGCTGTTACTGCTGGAATAGCCCACGTAGCAATTACAGGAGCAATTCCTGCTGTATAATACTCAGTAGCAGTTACAGCAGGAATTGCCCATGTAACTGTTACAGGAGCAACACCAGCAGTATAAATTTCTTGGGCGGTAACTGAAGGAACAGCCCAAGTAGCTGCTACAGGAGCAACGCCTGCTGTGTAATATTCCTTAGCTGTGACTGCTGGTACTGACCAAGTAGCTGTAACTGGAGCGACACCAGCAGTGTAATACTCAGTAGCAGTAACCGCAGGAACTACCCAAGTAGCTACTACTGGAGAAACATCAGCAGTTTCAATCGTGGATTTGCTACCGATCCACGATCGCTTTAAATGTCTTGGAGTTGGTTTACGAAATACGGCCATTTAGCCTAACTCTTCGACGTAAATAGTTCCACTCATATTCAAATCATCAGTTACCGCTGCCATTAGACGAACAACAATTGTTGTATCAGCTTGACTTGCTTCTGGCCGACATTCAGGAGTTGGTACATATTCTAAACCAGTACGAACATTGAAACCGCCAGAATGTAAATTAACAGGTGAACCCGTACTAGCAATTGTCGAACCGACTGTTTCCGCTGTAAATCCTGCTGCTCCATCTGAACGATTTAAAGGTCTTGGGGTAGTTGCCGAACCATTACCGCTAGTTGCATGGCCACGAATGATTCGCCAACGCAAAATTTCTTCTTCGGCATCACCTGTTTCAGTTAATACATCTAAATAAATTGCATGAATACGAATAGGTTTATCATCTGCTGGTGTAATTTCAAATAAATCGTAGTCACCATTTGCATTGGTGATTGAAGCATTTTCAAATTCCACCGTATACATTCTGGACATAGTTACATCCTTAAAGGTGTTTTGTGTCCTTTACGTCGAGGTAAGAGCGATGTTGCACCTGGCCCAGCATCGGGGCATTCAAACTCGTGGGCGGATTCCCAGGCGTTACGCCCCTGCCCACCACCTACCGCAATTGCTTCTGTTTCAATTCGCAAAAGACTGTAATCTGTAATTGAATCCGCTTCGCCACCCGTCAGGGTAAATGACCGAGTTGTCCAAGTAGTATCAATATCTGTAAAAGTTGCTGTTGCAATTGAAGTGCTAGATTGTTTTAATCTTAAAAGTATATCAATCTGCCTACCACCTGTTGTATCCTTTTTATTTCTAGAGCGAACAATATGCCCCGTGCTTACTTCTGGATCGGTCACAGATGCCAACGTGGTTCCAATAATTTCATTTGCTGGACTGGTGGGCGAAATCCAATAAGTTGAATCATCATCTGGACCGCTTCCAGTCCCACGACCTGCACCAAAACCTTCGTCTAATTCATCAAACCAATCTCCATCACTATCGCCTGCCCCTTGTGTCCAGTTGGTTGTACCATCATTTCCGTTTGGTAATGTATATTGAGTACCACTACTTTGCCCCATTGGCCGAACAAACAAGGCTGGTAAAATTGGAGCAATTACAGGAAGACCAGCAATATCAATTGCAACATTAAATAAGTCACGCATTTTTGTACGAGAATTCAAAAAATTAGATACTGTCCAAAAATATTCGTGAGAAACATTATAAGAATTACGAATATTTTCAGCAACAATAACCATTTCTGACGTAAAATCATTACGAACAATAGACCTATCAGACATTAACAAATTAATAATATTTACTTGTGCCTGATTAAACTGAACTTCTGTTAATCCACCAAGAGTTATTCGGGCAATATTATTGTTTGGATCATTTATTGCTGTTGAATCTGATAACCACTTAATTAACCCATCTGTTTCATTGAGCCATTCATTAAGTTGTGCCTCTACTTCAGGTAAAAGTGTAATTCTTGGCATTAACTATCTACTTTACGTTAACTGTAAAATACCTTCTGCATCCCAAGGAATATCAATTTGTGTTGCAGTTGTTGGAACTGTAGAAGTAAATTCAATAAAAGCTATCGGAATCGAATCAGTATCACTTGTAACGTGTTTATAGATCAAAGCCCCTTGAATTGCTCTTGTGGCATCCCCGCCTAGTCCAGTAAAAGAAGCATCATCGGCATCAAATTCCGCCCGATTGTTAGGATCATCCTTGTTAACTGCTTCATTAGCTAATACTTGTCTTGCATAGCCCGTTGAATCGCATTCATCCAATGTCGTAAATGCGTTCATTAATGCGGTATCTTCCTCCGTGTCTGCCGTTGTATTCGTCATCAACAGTGCACATCGGATATCATCTGCATTTAAGTCAATTTCGCCCGCAGCATTACCACGTTTAAATTCGGTATAAACTACAGAAGCCATTTTTAATCTCCAGTATTATTAAAGTTTTTCTTCTTTATTATTTTCTTCCCCAACAGCTTTTAAGAGTCTTACTGAAGGAACTNNGGAACTAATAACTCCAACGTCAAAGTTGATCCTTCAAGTAATTTCTGATATTCAACAATTTCTTCTTTTGTTAGCTGAAATATTTTTTGACCATTTCGCAGTGATTCATCTAGTTTGGCTGCTTTTTCATAGAGTTCTTCTTTCGTTGAAAAAACTCCACCACCCCTAGAAGCCATTATAACATCAACAATAATCCCACCTAAAGTAACCAATCCATTTGCATCATGAATATCCTTTCCAGCACGATTCTTAATTCCTTGACCCAAATCTACTTTCATTTAGCACTTACTAATACAGTATCCCTTTCATTTGCGGCGATACTGAAAGAATATGTATCACCATACTCTTCAGTACCGTCAAGTTCAGTATATTTTAATCTGGCTTTACTAGGTACTTTTAAACTCGAACGATCAGGCGTTAATGTACCAGCCTGAACAGAACCAGTTGTATTTTCAAGATCGAATGCAAGATCGCCCCAATTCCCACGTCGTCTAGGAGTTACATTTGCATTATCAGATGTAGCATGAACGTCTGTTTCCCAATTATAATTGACCACTGCTCCAGTTGATTCAACATGGTCGTCATAATCATTTAATTTATAGAAATTAGCTGTTGTTTGCCAAATGAATGAATTTGCTTGTGCATCACCACCTAATTGAAAAGTTATATGATCTAGATGTACTGTTGTATCATGAAAGCGAGATAAATAGAAATTTCCTGTAGATGCTTGATCTACAATCATTGATACATTATCTAACCAAATTGTTGAATTTCCACCTGTAGGGCAATAAAACTGTTCTCCAGTATTATTCTTTAATGTAGCATTCTGAACATAACCTTTAGTAATATATAAACCACGTCCAGTATTACCTTCACAAGTTATATCTTTATAAAGTGCTCTACCTCCGGGAACACCTGTATAACTTAACCCAATACCCCCATTATTACTTGCTACATGATTACGAATTTCAACAATATGAGCTAATTGTAGATTTAATCCAACAGTGCCATTGCTGGAAGAAGTACAATTAGTCATATAAAGTTCAATATTAGATGTATCTGATATGCCGCTACTACTGAAAAAGAAACCAGCACCAGCATTACTATCTAATGAACCATTTTTTAATGTAATTTGACTTACTTGGCCCTCAACACCAACACCAAGCTTTGCCCCACTTCCTGTTGTAATTTGACTATCAAAAGTAAAAGTGTCAACTGTTACAATTGAATCTCTACCAAAATCTGGTGCTGAAAAATTCCAACCTGTTTGAGTACAGCCTGTACAAGTAATATTAGTTAATGTGGTTGTACCATCTACTGTTGAACCACCTGAATTTTGACAAGCTGTAGCTGTTAATGTATCACCAGTAACATCACCTGATAACCAAAAACCAGTTTTAATTACATCTGTTACTGTTATTCGTTGAAGTGTGCAATTTGTAATTTGGAAATTGGTACTTTCAGTCAATTGTAAGGCATTAAAACTCTTTGTTGGGGTGTTACCATCAAGAGTAAAATCCTCCATTGTAATTCCGTCAATTGATTCAGTAAGAGCTAGAATGGCTAAAATATAATTAGTATTACCAAAGCCAGCACCAGTTGTTGCATTAATCGTAGTCGAACCAACACCATCCCCACGTAAAGTCATACCATTACGAGCACTGACATCAATTTTAATACCAGTAGTTAGTGTGTAAGTCCCTTCATCCAAATGGCAAATATCACCAGAACCGCATTTAGCAATTGCTGCATCAATGCGTTGGTTGTCTGTACCGACTTCAGCGGATGTTGCGTATGTTGCCATTAATTATAGCTATCGTAATATCTAAACCATTTAGTTACTCCATTTATTTCCACTCTTACTGCCCCACCTTTTGCTGCTGTTTCTCCTGTATCAGAAGATAAACTTCTAGAGCCATCTGATGCCGATGTTCCTTCAAAATTTATAAATCCCTCATCTATGTCATTTTGATCTAGTGTCATTAAAACAGCTAATGACCCAGACCCACTTTGCAATTCAAGAAGATGCCCAGTTTGTCCTGTAGTTATTAATACACCACCAGATTGAAGTGCAATACTAGGCCCATTTGTTCTTGTAATATTAAGATTATGACTACTTACTGTTGAAAGACTAGCCGCAGAAGAACTAGCTTGAAATTTAGCAAAAACACTATTAGTTGTCTCTTCTACCCATATTCCTGCTGAATCGGTTCCGTAAATCGTAAATGAGGGGTCACCAACTCCAAGAGATTCATCTAAGTCAGCTATTTTTACACTATTTAATTGCCATTCATGTGAATCTCCGGTTGGAACATTATATGTTACACCCCCTGCATCGGGCGTAATAGTTTGATTGGTATTTAATTCTATTTGACTTCCATTAATAGCTAACTTATTCGGACTACCTGAAACAAATGTAAGATTAGGTTCGCCTACAATAGCATCAGCACTACTCCACATTAATAACTGATCTGTTCCGCCTGATGCTAAATTAGCAAGTTGTCCTGTTTGATTAGGAAGAGATACTGTTCCTCCGGCAGTAGCTTGTGCTTGAAGTATTGTAGTTCCACTGGAAGAACCTGGTAAATGAATACCTGCGTTTTCATCTATAATAACTTTATTTGTAATGCCTAATGAATAATTTGCACTAGTACCTAAATATATTCTAGTTCCAGTTGCAGTCTCAATTATATAAATTCCAGCTTTGGGTAATGTACTGTTATTATTATCTGTCTGCCAAGTTATCCCAGGAATAAAAGCATTTGACGTAAAATTAGCAGATATTAAAATTCCTGCATTAGTGATTCCACCAGTAATATCTGCTTCTGTTGTAGTCTCTACAACCTCTTCTGTTAATACTGTACCATTAAAAAGAAGATTAGATTCTGCAACAAAGTTCCCTGCACCATCTGAAGTAATCACTTCGTCATTGTTACCGGGTGCTGTTGTTCCTCCACCTGGAGCTAATGATTCCCATTCTGATGTACTGAGACCAAAAAATAATTTAATGGATGCTGCATCTAATGTTGTACTGGCATCAACAGCACCAGTATCTATTTTATCACCCGTATTAGGAAAAATCTGTGCTTGATTTGCTCCACGATTAATTACAACCTGAAAATCACCATCAGCAACAGATATTAACTTAACTGCATCGCCTGAATTAGCAACTGTATCGAGACGATTAAATGTAGTTGTTAACGCTGTTGCAGCAGCTTGGGTTTGTGTAGTACTTGCTGTTATTCCTGTAGTAGCATCAAATTGTTCAAGTATTCCCGCCTCACTGAGAGTAAGATTATCAAAATAACCAGATGAGTTATAACTTAATATTTCTCCCTGACCTGGAATCAATTTTTCCCAAGGCGGGATATACCGTTTAATACTATCGCGAGTGTATGTTACCTCATCTTCATCAGAGTTATATCTTACTCTTCCATTTATTGCCGTTGGCTCTTGTGCAGTAGTTCCGAGACCAAACCTAGTATGACTTATTAAGTCATGTGAACCTAAAAGATTAGCAAGTGTTGTCTTTTTATCAGTAGGTGAACCAGAAGGATCGTCTACTAAATAAACAATATCACTTTCTGTAGGTGCAGTATCCTCCGCTAAATTTACTAATTTAGTGTCAGCCATACTGAAAAAATGGAGTGGCTAGGTGCTTTGCCAGTCTCACGCAACGCCCAGATGCACACTAGCCACCCCACCCCACATACCAGACAGGAGGATAGTTAATTCGGCATACGATTAACAGCAGCCGAAGGAATATGCTTGACGTTATCCGTAATTCCTTCAGGACCATCGTGAAGAACTAGTGCAAGCGAAACAATAGTCGAAGCACTACCAGCAGCAAGCTCACCACGAATACAATCAAAATCACCTGAAACATCCAATTCACCTGGACGAACAGGAATTAGATAATTTGTGTTCGCAGTAATATTAAATGTTCCTGCTGCTCCAGTAGTTTCCCTCCAATTATCCTCTTCCTGCTGAGGCGAAGCATCAGGATCATTTGAATAATACTTATCGTATGCCAAGCTTTTGGAACCATTACCTTCAACATTCTTTGCCTGAGTAATAGTAAAAGCTACTGCATCACCAGAATGAGCACCTACTGAAAGAAGAAAGTAAGCACCCTGGTAATTTCTCAAGGAAGTGTGGTTGTAATTTCCTCCCTGAGCAGCACCATTGATATCCCTTGGCTGAAATTTGTGAATGACTTTCATTCTTTCAGCAACAGATTTCATAGTCATGATATTTGATCCTCTCGGTTAGTTGTTTAAAAATTGGAGAAGTTGATAAGGTTGTTATCCCTCCACTCAACCGGCGAACAGCATGGGCAACTCGGAACCCAAGCAGCCACAAGGCTGAATTAGAGACCACTACTTGAACCGCCACCACTACGTGAAGCAGTACAAGTAAACGGTGATCGTGTCGTATTACCGTTCAAATCTTCCTTTGCAGAAGTCCACAAAGCACGCCCGTCAATTCTGAAGAGGAAACGATAAGCTGTTTCGTCATTCAAAAAGCGAACGTGGATACTGGAAGCAAACCTAATACCTCCACCAGCCTTTTGCAAAGTAGCGTAATCACGCCAACTGATGAAAGCTAAGTCACCTTCCCCTGAAGATGCTGGCATAAATTCGTAAGGAATAACTGGTCTGCCGTAAACCGTTCCAAATAACGGTTGAGTCAAACCACCTGTTCCCATACCACCAGCAGGGAAGTAAACAGGACGCCTATTAGTCGTATCATCATCAAATACAACAAATTCGAGTTGTTGTACCGTACCTGGATGACCGTACCAAATAGCATCATTGCGTTGGATATTTCGCCAATACATCTGTGAAAGCATGTAATGGCTCATTTCATTGTTCCCGACAGATGCTCCAGTACGATCAAGAGCAGGAACAACAATCAACGCATCGGACTTCAAAACACCTTGCGGTTTACCAACACCAGTACCATTAATAATGGCATTAGCAATCTCAAAATTGATCGCTCTTGGTGCTAATTGATTGATAAACCCTTCAACTGAAAATCCTGAATCTTCAAGCATTTCACTCGTTGCATACACCAGAGCAGCAAGCTTATGCAATTCAAGATTCTCGCGACCGGTTGTGAATTGACTGGCAGTAAGAGCACCAGCTTCATCCACCCAGTAAGAAATAATCCCTCCATTCCTACCGCCAACTCCAGTTTTCCGAGTAGACTCAAAGAATCTCGGAACCTTCATGCTGTTGCCAGCAGTAGTCATTTGAAGAGTTTGAGGAATAATTGAATCTGGTTCATCCATAAGATTCGTCCAAATGCGGTTAGCAATTGGTTCTGGAACCAGAAAACCGCCTTCTGAGTCAGTTGAAATATTCTGACCAGAAGGAGCTTTAGTTAAAAATTCCATGCCAGGAATGTTTCCATCCGCAGCATGAACCTGAACAGACTTAAAGAAATGACCAGCATCTTTAAATCCATACTCAGCAGTCAATTCTGAATTAGGATCTTTCGGAACAGCAAAACTTTTTTCTGCTGTCTCATTAAAGTTTTCACTGACCTTCTCAAGTGCTTTCTCCAAGACTGTTTGAACCGTTGTTTCAACTGATTTAGTCAAACTTTCAACTGACTTATCCAAATTATCATCAGCTTTCGGTTCCTCAGCCTCTTCTGCAATGTCCAAGTCAATTAGTGCTTTTGCAACACTTTCGTCAACTTGAACAATATCCCCTTCCTTGAAATTTTTATCATCAGACCCATCTTTCCCTTTTTGGGTATAGTCTGAAAGGAATTTGATCCACTTCATGATTATCCTCGTTTATTTAAAGTTTAAATTAATAGTGGTGACACATCCACTTATTCAGAATTGACAATCTCTAATAATTGCCTTACATACTGAAAAAGCTTGTATCTTAACACACTTTACCAAAATATCGCTTCAAAGACTCTTCAACCATCTGAGGAATCTTTGATTCAACTTCCTGTATTTTTGCTTGCTTCAAAAGCTCTCGCTGACGAAGATATTGATCTCTCGTTTGAAATGACTTAATAATTGGAACTTCAATTAAGTCATCGTTATTAGCTTGTTCCAATTGTTTTTTCAAAAACTCTTCCACTTCTGGAAATTCAGGAATAATTTCATCGGGCAACATCATACCTTTTGAAACCAATTCCACAACTGTATTGTTGTTTATTCCAAGT
>JABAOE010001367.1_pt3 | contig 20667 bp, 16 predicted proteins | sample 7062141 | NCBI WGS metagenome assembly JABAOE01 (sample SAMN14538627, study PRJNA623070) | marine sediment metagenome | biome: marine biome [ENVO:00000428]; feature: marine pelagic biome [ENVO:01000023]; material: deep marine sediment [ENVO:00002113] | place: India: Gulf of Khambhat ... | reverse complement strand
GCGTTCTCTTCTTTTATTGATTGCACTTCTTCTTCCAACAGTAGCCTTTGCAACTACCAAATATGTTGTCAAACAAGGGGACAATCTTTACGATCTATCTAGGAAGTATGGAGTATCGGTAGAAGATATAAAAATATTAAACAAGCTTGATAGCGTTAACTTAGGAATTGGTGATGAATTACTTATTCCAGATTCAAAAAATGATGGCAATAATAAAAACAATGTTGTTAATAATAAGTACGTTGTTAATAATAAGCACATTGTAAAAAGTGGAGATACTATCAGTGAAATAGCCGAGCAGTTCGGCATTAAAACAAAAGATTTAAAAACTGCGAACAAATTAAAAAACAACAAATTACAGATTGGTCAAACTCTTTATATTCCATCCATTAGCAGTTCATCAAATGAACTGGTATCTATAGACGATGTTTCTTCCGAAAAAACCGATGTAGTTACCGAAGACGTAGTTGAAACGACTAGCGTTGTCGAATTAAATTCAAATATATATACAGTCAAGCAATGCGATACCTTAGGGCAAATCGCAGAAGACCATAACGTTAGAACTAAACAGCTTAAAGAAGAAAACAACCTTAAGAATAACAATCTACAAATAGGTCAAAAGTTAGTCATTCCAGGGCAAAAAGCGGCAAAGCCCGCTGAAAACAAAGTCAATACTAATGTTACTGTATCAAACACATATAAGGTAAATAAAGGTGATACAGTATATGATCTGGCAATTAAATTTAACATTTCAAAACAGAGCCTGAAGAAATGGAATAATCTTGATAGCAACAACCTAAGAATTGGCCAGAAGCTATACCTATCCCCCAATAAAGATATGATCTCTGCCACAAAGAGAGCGGAGATAAAAATCAAGGAAAAATATAGTTCTGAGTATAAAGTAAAAAGAGGTGATACGCTCGGCCACATTGCAGTAAAACACGATGTCACCGTAAAAGATTTAAAAACGGCAAACGATCTTACAAGCACCAACCTCTCAATTGGGAAAGTTTTAAAGGTTCCTGCTCAAGTTAAAAAAGACAAAGTCACTGCCAAGAAAGCAGATTCTAGGCCAAAAAAAGCAGTACGCACATCTAAAACCAAGTACATCGTTAAAAAAGGAGATACATTGGGCGGGATTGCAAACCGTTACGGTACAACTGTGTCCAAGGTTAAAGAGGCAAGCTCACTTAAAAGCAATAAGATAAAAGTAGGTGATGTTTTACTAATTCCTGGAAATCAAGCTGCAACAATAGTGGAGAAAGCTCCTACTCCAAAAGCATCGGGCACGAAATATACTGTAGTAACCGGAGACACACTGGGAAAGATTGCCAGCAGGTATGGGGTCACAGTAAGAGATTTAAGAACGGCAAACAATCTGAAAAACAACAATCTCTATGTTGGAGCGAAACTATCTATTCCAGCCGGATCCAAAGCAAAGTACAAGCCTACTCAGAGAGCCAAAAAGTCAGTTCAGCAAAACAAACCGGCTACTAAATCCCATAGCCGTACGGACACTGTTGTCAAAGATATAAGTATCAAGGAAGACATTATTAGAACCGCTAAAAAGTATTTAGGGGTTCCTTATAAATTCGGTGGTTATTCCCTAAAAAGCGGCATAGACTGCTCGGGATACGTAAAGAAAATATTCAGCAAATATAATATTAACCTGCCTAGAACTGCTAGAGATATCTATTACAATGTCGGCACCAGGGTATCAAAAAGCCAGCTCCAGACGGGAGACCTGGTATTCTTCACAACTTATGCCAAATTCCCATCCCATGTTGGGATATATATGGGTAACGGACAGTTTATACATGCCTCATCGGGCGCACGCAAGGTTGCAATTACAAGCCTCAACAAAAAGTATTACCAAAAAAGATACATTGGGGCAAAGAGGATACCGATATCCGCTGTGTTTGAGAGAGAATACTCTCAAAAATAGTTATCATCCCTTACAGCCTTTTCTTAACTCATATAATAAGAATCATATGGTTTGGTGTGCATAATCCCGAGTTTATTTGCTCCCTCATTGAAAGATTTACTCCAATGTTTATATTTAAGAGAAATTATGGATAAATATCTAAATAGCTTTGAAGACTACCTTGGCTCTGAGAGAAACTACTCAAAGCACACCATAAAAGCCTACATAACAGATATTAACGAGTTCAGCCTGGTATTGAAGGAAATGGACCTCATATCCGGAGAAAACGGCGATATAGATTTTGCTAATTTAGATGAGACTCCGATTAGGGTATACATAAGTAAGCTCTATAGTAAGAACAAAAGGGTTTCAATATCCAGAAAACTCGCATCAATTAGAACATTCTTTGAATTTCTAATCCGAAAGGGACATATGAAATCTAACGTGGCAAAATTGGTCCCTACCCCTAAAGGGGAGAAAAAACTGCCCACTTTCTTAACTGTGGATGAGGTGATAAAGCTCGTGGAGACCCCGGGGTCAGACAATGCATATGAGTCAAGGGACGGAGCTATACTTGAGCTTCTTTATTCGTGTGGGTTAAGAGTAAGTGAGCTTGTGGGAATAAACTTGGCGGACCTCGATTTAGATTCGATGACTGTAAAGGTACTGGGAAAAGGAAATAAAGAAAGAATGGTCCCATTGGGATCAAAAGCCGGAGCTGCGATAGAAATATATTTGAGAAAGAGGCTCGAATTAAAACCAAAAGGCGACCACCTGTTTGTGAACTCAAGGGGTGGAAGGCTGAGCGCAAGAAGTGTTGATAGGATTATTAAAAAGTATGCTGCTATCTCGGGAATCCCGAAGAACATAAGCCCTCATGTGCTCAGGCATACATTTGCAACCCATCTGCTTGGGGGCGGGGCTGATCTAAGGGCTATCCAGGAGATGCTTGGACACAAGAGCTTATCTACAACACAAAGATATACTCATACATCAATAGAAAAACTGATGGAGATATACGATAAAACACACCCAAGGGCTTGAGGGGCAATAATATGGAAAACTTTCACGGAACAACAATAGTTTGCGTTAAAAAGAATAATCAGGTTGCAATGGCAGGAGACGGACAGGTCACGCTTGGACATACCGCGATAAAACACTCTGCAACCAAAGTAAGAAAGATATACGGTGATAAAGTGGTTGTAGGGTTCGCTGGAGCGACAGCAGATGCTATGACGCTGTTTGATAAATTTGAAGCTAAGCTTGAAGAGTTTAGAGGCAATTTGAGCAGAGCCTCTGTCGAGCTCGCAAGGGACTGGAGAACAGATCGCATACTCAGAAGACTTGAGGCACTTTTAGCGGTGGCTGATAGCGAGTCTATGTTTCTGATCTCTGGGAGCGGCGATGTGCTTGAGCCCGATGACAACGTTATAGCAATTGGATCCGGCGGGTCTTTTGCACAAGCAGCTGCCAAGGCGCTAAATAAATATTCGGATCTGGGCGCTGAAGAAATTGTAAGGGAATCACTACATATAGCGTCAGAGATATGCGTTTATACAAACGACAACATAACAGTAGAGGTANNGATAGATATATAATCGGGCAGGATAAAGCTAAAAGAGCTGTATCAATAGCGCTTAGAAACCGCTGGAGACGCCAGCGCGTCTCACCCGAGCTAAAAGACGAGATAGCCCCTAAGAATATTCTTATGATAGGGCCAACCGGAGTTGGTAAAACCGAGATTGCCAGAAGGCTTGCAAAACTAGCCCAGGCCCCTTTTCTAAAAGTCGAGGCCTCGAAATTCACAGAGGTAGGATATGTGGGAAGAGACGTTGAATCTATGATCAGGGATATTACCGATATTGCCATTAAAATGGTGACTGATGAGGAAAAAACCTCCGTAAGGGTAAAAGCAGAGGAGATGGCCGAGGAGAGAATGCTTGACCTGCTGCTGCCCCCGCCGAGCCCTAATGCCGAGGGAGAGTCCGCAGAATCCAGTGGTGATACAAGACAAAAGCTAAGGAAGCTACTGCGTGAAGGAAAGCTTGATGAAAGATATGTTGACATTGAGGTAACATCAAAAAACCTGCCGATTCAAATATTCTCCCCTTCCGGAATGGATGAGATGGATATGAACATCTCTGATATGATAGGGAATCTCTTTCCGAAGAAAACTAAAAAAAGAAAAGTAAATGTTCCCGAAGCAATGGAAATACTAATACAGGAAGAAGCACAGAAATTAATAGATATGGATAATGTAGTTAAATTAGCAATAGAAAGGGTTGAGCAGTCCGGAATTATATTTATTGACGAGATAGACAAGGTCGCAGGCAGAGAGAGCTCTGCAGGACCCGATGTCTCCCGTGAGGGTGTACAGAGAGATCTGCTTCCTATTATCGAAGGCTGCACGGTGAATACAAAACATGGTATGGTTAAAACCGACCACATACTTTTTGTCGGAGCAGGTGCTTTTCATGTTTCAAAGCCCTCTGACCTTATACCTGAGCTGCAAGGTAGATTCCCAATTAGGGTAGAGCTTGAGCCTCTTTCAACAGATGATTTTGTAAATATTCTGACGAAACCCAAGAATGCTCTTATAAAGCAGTATATGGAGCTTCTAAACACGGAGAGCATAGAGCTCGTGTTTGCAGATGATGCAATTAAAGAAATCGCAGAAACTGCCCAGAATGTAAATGAATCCACAGAGAATATCGGCGCAAGGAGACTCCATACTATTTTGGAGAAGATTCTTGATGACATTTCTTTTGATGCGCCTGATATGAAAGAAGACAAAATTGTAATAGATGCTAACTATGTAAAAGACAAGATCGCTGATATTGTGAAGGACAGGGACTTGAGCAGGTACATACTCTAGACGATTTCCCGATCAGGAGAGGCACGGTGTCGGTTTTTGCAATCACAAGATGTGTTTATGATGACGATATAAAGCAAGAGCTCCTCGATATAAAGAAGCTGTCGCTTAGGATTCTGCAAAAACAAAAAGGATTTGTGGGAGTAAGGCAGTTCATTTGCGAGGAGATGAATGAGATGGTCTCAGTAATAGAGTGGGAATGCAAGGAAGACCATGAAGCAAGCATGGAAAGCACCGATTGGGACGCGGTTAACCCTACATGGATGGCACTGACCAGAGGCGGGAAAATAACATTTGAGGTAAGCCTTTTTGAAGAGCATTGATCTCGATACTTTCTGGTTATACCTTGGTTTGCCAAAGGGCTTTACCTACAAAAAAAGGCCCGAGGCTCTCTAAATATTGCGAGGTCTGCTTAGTTTTTCGCATTGCCTGAATTAGCGCAGACAGCGGATACAGCTCTTTACCCAATACCCCTATTACAAAATCATTGTCATTTTTATCAAGACCGTGACAGGCAAGCCTAATATCCTTTCCTAAACCTGCATGACCGAACTTAAATCCAAGCTTACCGTGCTCTCCCAATACAGCCCGCTGCTCATCCTCGGATAGGGTCTCAAAACTCTTCTCTCTTCTAAGCGGATACCAGATTGCCCACGGCCACTCAGGATCCAAAACCTTGGTGCGGGGGCCGGTTAATAGTGTCTTCTCCAAATCAGGCTCATAGCCCAGAGAATAGGTTCTTCCAAGCATAGTAAACTCAGGCTTAGATGAAAATTCCATAAAGCTTGAGTTATTTAAGAATTCTCTTAGCCCCGCGACAAAGAAATCCGGGTCTTCACTTAGTGCGAGCAGTCCAATGCCATATGGATCGTTCATATCAGCATATAAAACCAGATCCATATTAGTATTTTGGAGCTCTTTAATAACTTCATCGGTATTCCAGCAGTCTCCAAAGGCCAAAAACTGCATAAACAGCCTTTTATCCAAAGAAATCGCAGTTCCGTCTTTGCTCCGGCCCTTCTCGCTTATATCAACTTTGCCGTTTTGGTTCTCTTCAGTCATGAAATAATCTCCTTTGACAGAAAATATAACAGGATAAATTCCCATTGGCTAAAAATCGCCGATATAAAACAGGTTGGCATAGTGATATATATATTTTATAATACTGAGCTTTATTTAGGGATGAGACAATGATCAAGGAATTTACAAACAAGGCAAAGACGCTCGTAGAGGCGCTTCCGTATATAAAGGAATTTTACGGCCAGACAATAGTGGTTAAATACGGCGGGAGTGTCGGGGACGACGATCTTACTAACTTTGCGCGCGATGTAGTGCTTATGAAGTACGTAGGTATGCACCCTGTGGTCGTGCACGGCGGAGGCCCACAAATAGGGAATCATCTCAAGAAACTAGGTATTGAGACCGATTTCATAGCGGGACTGCGTGTGACTGACGAGCAGACTATGGAAGTAGCTGAGATGGTGCTTGTAGGGAAGATCAATCAGAAAATTATCGAGGCTATACATTCAATGGGCGGAAAGGCTGTCGGAACTTCCGGGAAAGAAGGGAAAATGATTCTAGCCAAGAAACTGGATCTCAAGAAATTTGCCAAGGAAAACGGGGTTAAAATTCCTAAAGGTGCTGATTTAGGCATGGTCGGAGAGGTAGATAGCGTCAATCCGGATCTTATCAAAGTACTTGAGAACTCGGGCTTTATCCCTGTTATAGCACCCATAGGTTTTGACGAGGAAGGTAGGACGTTCAATATTAATGCAGACCATGTGGCCGGGAAAATTGCAGGAGCGCTAAATGCGGTTAAGCTCGTGCTGCTCACTAACGTCACAGGCATTATGGACGATAAAAAGAAATTAATTTCTACTCTACCAGAGAAGGAAGCCAAAAAACTGATCAAGAAAGAAGTAATTTCAAGCGGTATGATCCCAAAAGTGATGTGCGCAATTGAAGCCCTTCATGAGGGAGTGCAAAAGGTGCACATAATTGACGGCACTGTGGAGCATGCACTTATTCTCGAAATATTCACAGACTCCGGAATCGGAACGGAGATACTGCTTTGAGTACCAAAAAAATCATATCGAACACTCAGAATTATGTAATGAACACCTACGGGCGCTATCCGATAGCCATGGTTAAGGGAAAAGGCTCCTGGGTATGGGACGCAGACGGCAAGAAGTATCTTGATTTCGTAACAGGGATTGCAGTGAACAACCTGGGCCACTGTCACCCAAGCATTACAAAAGCTATACGAGAGCAATCTAAGCAATTGGTACAGCCGTGCAATTTGTTTCACATTGAGAAGCAGGGTCAATTTGCCAAGATGCTGGTTGACAACTCCTTTGCGGATAAAGTTTTCTTTTGTAACAGCGGGACCGAGGCGAACGAGGGGGCAATTAAGCTTGCCCGCAAATGGGGAGCAGATAACGGCGGCAAGTACAAGATTCTCCATGCAAGGGATTCCTTTCACGGGAGAACTATGGGTTCGTTAAGCGCAACGGACAAAAATTATCAAGCCGGCTTCAAGCCTCTTGTTCCCGGATTTAAGTCCATTAACTACGGGAATATCGAATCCCTTGAGAAAGCGCTTAAAGACGATAAAGTGTGCGCTGTTATACTTGAGCCTATTCAAGGTGAGAATGGAGTGGTGCTTCCTCCGGATGGCTATCTTAAAAAAGTTAGAACCCTGTGTACTAAAAACAAAGCGCTTCTAATTTTTGATGAAGTGCAGGTTGGAATGGGAAGGACAGGCACGCTCTTTGCTTATGAACACTATGGAATTAAACCTGATATTATGACCCTATCAAAAGCGCTTGGGGGTGGAATACCCTGCGGGGCATTTCTGACTACCAACAGGATAGCAAAGCACCTGGGCCCGGGGATGCACGGTACAACCTTGGGGGGAAACCCCCTTGCTATGAGCACAGCAATTGCAGTGCTAAATACCATACAGAACGAAGGTCTTCTTGATGGGGCAAGCAGCTTAGGCGGATATTTTTTAGAGAAGCTTGAAGCTCTTGCAGCTAAATACAAAAAACATATAAAAGAAGTAAGGGGTAAGGGGCTTATATTGGGTATTGAGTTTAAGAATGCTGATATAGCTAAGAATGTAGTAAATAAATCTATCGAGAAGGGGCTTCTCACTATTCTTACTAAAAAGAAGGTAATGCGAATTCTTCCTCCGCTTAATGTGAAGAAAAAAGAGATCGATGCTGCTATAAAAATTATTGATACGGCATTGGGNNAAATTATGGATACGGCATTGGGTGAGGTGAGTAATGCCTAAGCATCTACTTAGCATATTTGATCTGTCAAAAAGTGACTTTAGGAAGCTTTTTAAGAGAGCGGCAGAGCTTAAAAAAGAAAAAAAGGCAGGTAAAAAACATAATACGCTCAAAAACAAGTCAATCGGGATGATTTTTGAGAAGCTCTCTACCAGAACAAGGGTATCATTTGAAGTCGCAATAAATGACCTGGGAGCAAACTGTCTGTACATGAACCCTAGCGATATGCAGCTAGGAAGGGGCGAGTCTATAGCAGACACGGCAAAGATTATTTCTTCCTATCTAGACGGGGTCATAATTAGGACATTTGAGCAGGAGAGGATCGAGGAGTTTGCAGAGAATTCAAAAGTGCCGGTTATTAACGCCCTTACAGATTTGGGCCATCCAACCCAGATTGCCTCAGACCTGTTTACTATTATCGAGAGTGGAAAGAAGCTAAATAATATAAAATTGGTATACGTGGGTGACGGCAACAACATAGCAAACTCTTTCATCGGCGCAGCTGCAATACTTGGTATAAATCTCTTCATAGCCACTCCAAAGGGATATGAGCCCGACACCGACTATCTTGATAAGGCTAACGAAATGGGGGCAGACTCAATAGAGATAGTAAATGACCCTATACTAGCTGCTCGGAATGCAGACGTGTTATACACAGATGTCTGGGTAAGTATGGGACAGGAAAAAGAAACAAGGAAAAAGCAAAGGGTATTTAAACCGTTTCAAATTAACGACAGCTTGCTCTCCGTTGCAAATAAAGGAGCAATAGTCATGCACTGCCTGCCTGCGCATAAGGGAGAGGAAATAACAGAAGAAGTGCTTGAAGGCCCAAAATCGGTCGTATACGAGCAGGCTGAGAACAAGCTTCATATGGGCAAAGCCATTTTAGAGATGTTTCTTAAAAAATAATATTTTACCTCCATCTATATAAATCAATCTCTTGAAGTACAAACTTTATTATCATATTTCTGTTATAGGTGTTAGAATTATATAATGCGGGAGTTTGAAATATGAGACGAGGAGAAAAGGTTTACTACGTAAAAGACTTTATACAAACTATACCTCTTCCATCACCCAAGAAAATATTCAGCGAGCTCGACCAACTGGGCTATAAGGGACAAGAAGAGGCAAGACGTGCTGTATCGCTCGCAGCCTATAGACATGTAAAAAGGCTAAAGCAGATGCACGCAGGTAATATCCCAAGATCAAATCTGGCACCAAGACCCAACTCTATACTCATAGGCCCTACCGGCTGCGGGAAGACTTACCTTATAGAGCTTCTATTCGGTGAAATCTTCAAACTCCCCTTTGTAATAATAGACATGACTAAGTTTACAGAGTCCGGATATGTGGGAGACGATGTAGTAAATATACTTGTACAGCTGGTATACGCCGCAAATGAAAGCATCGATATAGCAGAGTGCGGTGTAATTGTTCTGGACGAATTCGACAAGATCGCGGGCTCATACAGCAGCGCCAGGTTCGCAGGGCAAGGAACCACGAAAGATGTCTCAGGATTTGGAGTGCAGAGAGAGCTTCTTAAAATACTTGAAGGAACAGATGTTCAGATTCCCCTTGATTTCGGTTTCTCCAGCAGGGGGCCAAGAGCGCTTATTTCAACCCGTGACATATCGTTTTTTGCCGTCGGCGCTTTCTCTGGGATAAAAAACCTCTATGGAAGCAACGAGGCGGGATTCATTAAAGACTTGGACAAGAACAATGTTTATGATGACACAATCGCATATAATATGAGCCATGAGGAAGCTGATGACATCACAAAATTTCAGCTCTTTGGATTCCTCCCAGAGCTGATTGCGAGGTTTAATAGAATTGTACCGTTCTCCCCTCTAAGCAGAGACACGCTGCAAGAGATTATTCAGCTTAAAATAATGAATTATCAAAGCGAGTTTGAAGAAGAGGGGTTCATACTTAATCTCGACCCAGGAATCATTGATCATATAATCCTTGAGGCTAAGAAAAGGCAAACCGGGGCCAGGGGACTTGATGTGATTATCTCAAAACACCTTGAGGAAGTAGCGTTTGATTTATATGGCTCGGGGGAGAAAGGTGTGATAACAGTTACCGTTGAATCAGGCGAGGTAACCCACAACATTAAGAGACGTGCATGAAGATATATATTGAGAGTTTGGGTTGCTCCAAAAACCTCGTAGACAGCGAGCTCATACTCGGCTCACTTAAAAAATCCGGACACATAATATCATCCGAACAAGATGCAGATGTGATAATTGTGAATACCTGCGGCTTTATCGGAGACGCCAAGAAGGAGTCGGTCAACGCAATACTGGATTTACTTGAATATAAGAGGAGCGGGAGATGCAAGAAGCTGATTGTCACCGGCTGTATGGTCGAGAGATACTCAGACGAGCTGCGCAGCGAGATACCGGAGGTTGATGCCTTCTGGGGAACGGGAAATATCTTAAAAATCGGCGAGGCGCTTGATAAAGAGCGCACGGATAGAATTATCCATCCGCCGGGAACTATTTATGACCCGGACTCCCCAAGAGTAATGCTAACTCCCACTCACTCCGCATTTGTAAAGGTATCCGAGGGCTGCTCCAGGACCTGCTCATTCTGCATTATTCCAAAGATGAGAGGGATAATGAAAAGCAGGAGCATCGACTCAATCCTGGGAGAGATCGATAGTCTCGCGAAACAAGGTGTGGGGGAAATAAACTTAATAGCCCAGGATATGACAAGCTATGGAAGAGATATAGGAACCGACCTTGAGACTATGCTGAGAGAAGCTTCAAAGGTGGAGGAAATTGACTGGATTCGCATACACTACTGGTACCCGTGGGGAATTACTGACTCCTTAGTTGAACTTGTAGCAGAAGATAATAACATACTCCCTTATGTTGATATACCGCTTCAGCATATAAACGACAGGCTTCTAAATGAGATGGATAGAAAGACCTCAAGCCAAAAGATAAGGGATATCATCAGCAAACTCCAGAGCGGCATCGACGATCTCGTGCTTAGAACTACCTTTATAGTAGGTTTTCCGGGAGAGACAAATGAGGAGTTCGAGGAGCTCCTGGATTTTGTGGAAGAAGCTAAGTTTGATAGAGCAGGAGCGTTTAAATATTCACAGGAAGAAGGCACCCCCGCAGGTGATATGAATGAACAAATACCGGATGAAATAAAAGAGGAGAGGCTTGAGCGCTTGATGCAGACCCAGTCTGAGGTTTCCTTGAATAAGAACAAGGCGCTTATTGGATCTGTATATGAGGGATTTATAGAAAGTGTTGAGAACGGTAACTATGTTGCCCGAATTTCTACACAAGCCCCTGAGGTAGACGGATATACATACATAAAAAGAGAACAGGAGCTTATTCTAGGCGAATTGGTAAATATTAAGATTACAGACGCGGATATCTATGATCTGTATGGTGAAGTTATTTAAGAATCCAAAAAACACTCCTAACCTATCCCGCCAATATTAATCAACAGCGTTCGCATCGAACATTTGACGGATGCCGTATGTCGTGTTTCTCTCAGCTGGGATGCGCCCAATTTCTCTTGTAAGACGTCGGAATTCCTCCGGTGGAAAATACTGACCGTAGCTAGCACCTGCAGAGCGTGATATCTGCTCTTCCATCAATGTTCCGCCAAAGTCGTTTGCACCGGCAGTCAGAGAGAACTGAGCAAACTCAGGGCCTTGTTTTACCCATGAGACCTGAATGTTGTTTATCCAGCCCCTGAGCATAAGTCTTGAGACTCCGTACATCTTGAGCTGGTCAAGATCGGTAGGGCCCTCAGCTACTTTCCCTTTAGAGTGTTTAAAGAGCCTTGTGTTCCAAGGGATGAACCTAAGCGGGACAAACTCTGTAAAGCCGCCTGTTTCTTTTTGAATATCCCTTAGTATACCAAGGTGGATAGCCCAGTGTATTGGTCTGTCTACGTGGCCGTACATAATGGTTGAGGTTGTATGCATGCCTGATTTGTGGGCTTTTTTTACAATCCTGATCCATGCCTCTGTCGGCATTTTTCTTGGAGCAATAATCTTTCTTACTTCTTCTACAAGTATTTCTGCCGCTGTGCCGGGGAAGGTGTTATGGCCTACGTCTTTTAGCTTTTCAATGAACTCTTCCTCTGAAATCCCTAGAGACTCCGCTCCGTAGTATATTTCAAATGGAGAGAAAGCATGAGTATGCATTTCAGGAACGGCTTTTTTTACAGCCTTAATTAATTCAACATAGAAGTTGCCGTCTATATCGGGGTGCATACCACCCTGCATACAGACTTCAGTTGCGCCTATCTCCCAAGCCTCCCTAACCCTGTCGGCTATCTCATCCATGCTAAGAAAATACGCCCTTTCATCGCCCTCGGGAGCCATGAAATTACAAAAGCCGCAATATGTATTGCAAATATTCGTGAAGTTAATATTCCTGTTTACCACATAGGTTATTACATCGCCCACATCTTCTTTCCTTATCTCATCAGCTGCTATCGCAAGGGCCGAGATCTCATCAAGATCCTCTATATTAAATAATGCCTCCCCCTCTTCTACCGTAACTTCTTCGCCAACTAGAGCTTTATTGATTATGTGCCCAGTTGTGCCGTTTACTTTAGATAGAAGGCTGTCTAACCCCATAGCCCTATTTTCTTCTATTCTAAGTATTGCTTCATTGATGTCAGCCATTTCTCACCTCTCCAAGGGGAACGTAACCATCTTTATCTATAAATGTATGTATTCTTTTCAGTACTTCTTCATCAATAAAATTGTTGTCTATAAATTCAGGGTACACAGGTAATCTTTCCCTTAATACAAACCCCATTTCCTCTACCATATCCTGCATTATCTCAAGCTTAGGCCAAGGGGCCTCCGGGTTAACATAATCTATAGTTACCGGAGACACGCCCCCAAGATCATTGATACCGGCTGTGATGAAAAACGGATAGGTCTCAGGGTTCAGATTAGGCGGTATCTGAAGATTCATCCCCTCGCCAAATATGAGTCTTGATATAGAAACAAGCTTTAACATATCAACAAAATCCGGCGGAGGATTTTTCTCCATCCTGATGCCGGATTTAGGACTAAAGTTCTGTATTATTATTTCTTGCAGGTGACCGTATTTATCACCTAGCTCTCTTAGAGCCAAGAGCGAATCAATGCGCTCTTCCCAAGTCTCTCCAATGCCTACGAGAATTCCCGAAGTCCAAGGGATACTATGCTCTCCCGCTAGCTCCATGGTTTTCATTCTCTGCTTGGGCACTTTATCCGGGCAGCGGTAGTGAGCCTCACCTTTTTGCAGAAGCCTTGGGCTTATGTTCTCTAACATAAGTCCCATACTCGGGTTGGACGCTCTGAACCCAAGCAGCTCGTCACTGGTAGCTAAACCAAGGTTTGTGTGAGGGAAAATATCTTCTTTAAGTCCGGCTTCACCTAATGCAATTAAGTAATCAGCAGTAGTTTCATAGCCGAGCCTCCCCAGCGCCTCTTTATAAACCGGGTACTTGAGCTCCGGTTTATCGCCTGTCACAAACAAAAGCTCGGTACATCCAAGCTCTGCACCTTTTTTAGCCATATCCACAACTTCCTCGGGGCTCATAAAAAGTGGGCCCTCCCCCGGCTCGTATTTAAATGTGCAATAACCGCAGTGATTCCTGCATATCTGAGTTACAGGGACAAATACGTTTTTAGAATAGGTCAGTATTTTCCCTTTTCCACTATCCCTTAATCTTGATGCGGTACTTAGAAGGTATGGAATTTCATCTTTTTCAATTCCAACTAGATATAGGGCATCTTTACGATCGATAAGATTCCCCGACTCTGCACGGTCTAATATTGCAGACAGTCTTTTTGAAGGACCGTTCAACAACGGTTTACATCCTAAAGTATCATGTACATTTTCCCAATTACAGTTAACTGATTCCATATTAATTTTTAGATAAGTTCCCCAAAAAATTAGAAAAAACTAGGACTGGCAAAACCGCTCGTCCCGATTTAACTCTACTATGCCCGATTTAACTCTTATGTTTGAACAAATATGTTCGCACAAATGCCATAGTGTTGTCAAGCATAAAGTATGCAGTATTTTAGAAGTAATTCAAATGAAAGATTAGATGATTTCAAGTATGGATCTTGCTATAATCGACGCCTTATCCTTATCAGACATTACCGTATCCAAGACCAAGGTCTCCAAGCCTAAATCATTAATTTGCTTCTCCTCATGAGCATCTTCAATATCAATAACCATTACATCCAAGAAATCGGAGTAAAGTCTAGCCACTTGAACAGATGTAACCTCTAGTCCCAGACCTCGCATAAGCCTGTCGGCCGGCCCTTTAAGCGGCATTCCTCCAACAAGAGGACTAATGGCTACTACTTTTGCCTGTGTTCTCGCAAGAGCATCTCTAATACCTCTTACTTGAAGTATGGGACCAATACTAATAATTGGGTTGCTGGGACAGATTACCACAGCCCGCGCTTGCTCTATTGATTCTACGATTCCGGGGGCAGGCTCCGCTATATCAATACCCCGGATAGTAACCCTGCAAACCTCTGGCTTCATTCGCTTTTTTACTAGATATTCCTGAAAATGCATCTCGCCTTCATTTGTTTGTATCCACGTCTCAACGTCTTGATTAGTCATTGGAAAGATATTTATATTACTAGGTACTTTAAAAGCTTTGGCTATTTTTGAAGTTATCTCGGTGGCAGATATGCCTTTGCTTTTTAGGTGAGTTCTGTAAATGTGTGTTGCAATATCCTGGTCGCCAATATTAAACCAGGTTTCCAAACCGAACCTTTTAAGAGAATTCAAAAAATTAAATGTATCTCCTTCTAAACCCCAACCCTTCTTCTTATCGACCACACCCGATAGCCGATAAATTATAGTATCCACATCAGGGGATATATTAAGTCCGCCCAGCTTAATATCATCACCTGTATTCACTATGATATTTAAGAGCTCGTCTTCAATTACGCTGGAAAGGCCTTCTAAGAATTTAGCGGCCCCTACACCACCTCCGAGGGCAGCTATCATCGGGAGGTTTCCTTACTAGTTGGTAGAATAAAAATAGCGTCTCTCTCAAAAATACTTTTCTGATTTAAAGCGGTTTTAGAATATTTGAGAGAGCATATGCTGTCAAGTACAGCAAACAAGAGAGCTAGAAGATACAGTTTATCGGCAATATTTTTATCTATATGCTATAAAGGGTAAAATAGTACTTATCCATCAAACACGTCTGCTTGAAAGTGGAGTGTAAGTGGGATAAATTTTATATGAAATAAACAAGTAGAGAGGAATATATAATATGGATTTGGGTTTGATAAGAAGAAGGCATAAATGGCTTACTCTAATAATTCTCTTTTTTATCGGCGGAGTTTTCATTTTTGGTATGGGATCTTTTGTAACAGACTTTGGCTTCTATTCAACCGGTCCTAAAGGCACTGCTGCTGAGGTTAACGGCGAAGAAATAAGCATGAGAGAATATTTATTAGAAAGAGACAATATGAGAAGGCAGTTTGCGCAATCGGGACAAGAGCTCCCTCAAGCTGTAATTGACATGATCAATATGAGGGCTCTAAATCAGTTAATAGACTTCAAACTTATGGCGCAAAAAGCCAAGGATTTGGGCTTTGTGATAACTGATGAAGAATTTAACAACGCCATACACTCAGACCCGGCTTTCCAAATCGACGGTAAGTTTGTCGGTGCTGAGAGGTACAGAAATTTTATTGAACAAGTACTGAATCAGAACGTACCGGATTTTGAAAATTTATATAAAGAACGGATGCTGGCTCAAAAACTTGGGCTATTTATCGGCGAGACGGTAACTGTCACGGATGCAAAATTATTAAGACAATACAATCTGCAGAATGAGCAGGCAAATCTATACTATATCGAGTTCTCAAGCGCCGACTTCCAGGGTGCAGATGACCCTGCGGAAGAAGAAATCAATAGTTATTACGAAAAAAACAAAGCAAATTTCAAAACTGAGGAGTTGAGAACATTAAGATATATCGTTCTGGAACCCGAGACTTTTGAAAACAACATACAAATCTCTGATGAAGAGCTCAACGCATACTACAATGCATATCCTGAAGAATTTCAATCTGAAGATGGGGGCACTCTTTCTTATGAAGATGCCAAAGGGGATGTGGAGGCCAGCTTAAAATCGTTGCGCGCCGAGACAAACCGCAAGGAATTTGTTGATAACTTCGCAATATCTCAAAGTGCACAGAACACAATCGATCAGATTGCTAAAGACTACGGTGTAGAGTCCGTAAACAAAACCGCACCTTTTTCGAGATCACAAAGTAGTGACTCAATTCCTCCTCTTGTCTTAAGAAAAACATACTCCATGACTGAAGGCGGCCTGGCTGTTGTACCTGTAGCTACCTCTGTATGGGTAATAGAGCTAAGCGATATCTCAGAACCTAAGGAAAAAACAATAGAAGAGTCCAAACCTGATATAGTTGCTGCTTTAAAAGAGCAACAAGCAATAGATCAAGCGAGTCGGAAGGCAAATCAGACCCTAGTTAAGCTTAAGTCGGCCAAAAAAGAGGAGATCACAGATAAAGCCAAGGAAATGGGGGTTGAACTTAAAGAGACTGGCGGATTCACGAGGATGGACACGGTTCCCGAAATTAACATAGAAGCGGTAAAATCAGAAGTATTTGAAATTGACGAGAATGAACCCACCCTAACTAGAGTCTATAATGATCAGGGTAAATTTTATGTGTTTATATTAAAGGAAAAGATTAGTGCGGATCCTGACGATTTCGATCTGCAGAAAGAAGAGCTAAGAGAGCAAGAACTTCAGACGCAGAGAAACGAAGTTCTTATGAAATGGATCCAGAACCTAAGGCGGGAAGCAGATATAGTACCTAACGATAGCTTATTCCCGACTCAGGGATAGTTGCAGGTTAGTACGAATTACATAATATTAATGTGGTTGCGTATTTGGATTGACTATTAATCGATCCACGAAGAAAGTTTATTGGCAAAATGAAAATCACATCCCTTGAAATCAACGGTTTTAAGTCATTCTACAATAAAACCAAAATCAGGTTTCACAATCAGCTATGTGCTATCGTCGGTCCCAATGGGTGCGGAAAATCAAATGTTATAGATGCAATACGGTGGATACTTGGAGAGCAAAACCCTAGGCTTCTCAGAGCTGAGGGTATGGAGCAGCTTATCTCGAACGGAAGCGAGCTGCTAAAACCCGTTGGAATGGCCGAAGTGTCGCTCGTATTGGAGCAGGTTCCAAAATATAACTTTGAAGAAGTCGAGATTAAACGCAGGGTATTTAGATCCGGTGAAAGCGAATACTACCTAAATGGGGTGGCTTGCAGGCTGAAAGATATTACCGATATATTTATTGATACCGGCTCCGGGGCAAGGACTCATTCCATCATAGGACAAGGAAGTGTTGACAAACTAATCACAGCAAAGCCGGAGGAGAAGAGAACACTCATTGAAGAAGTAGCAGGGATTAGAAAGTACAAAATCAGAAGGCGTGAAACCGAGACACGGATCAAGACCACTAAAGAGAATCTAAGCCGTGTGCAAGACATGGCAAACGAGGTCAAGCGCCAGATGGATACTCTTAGTCTTCAGGCAAAACAAGCAGAAGAATTTAGGGAGTTATCAGAGGAAGCAAGCAAGCTAGAGTTATCAATACTAAATGCAAAACTCTACAAATTAGAAAAAAGAAAAGACACGATTCTCAGTGATAAGTCTCAGATTGAAAAAGAGATCACTGATACTGAGAAGGAATCGGCTCGGCTCACTAACCACTTAAAAACACTTAACATCCAGTTTACTAACACCGAAGAATCCCTTAAAGAATCGGAAAGGGAGACGAATGTTACACGAATCAATTTGCAGACAAGACAGTCCTCGCAGGAAATGCTGAAAAACGAAGTGTCGAGTATTGAGAAGTTTATTGAGAAAATAGAAAGTGAAGCTCTGATGCTTGAGAATGAGACAGGAAGAATTGCTGAGCAGCTCCAGTCAAAAAGGGATATGTCGCTTCATGTGAAGGAAGATCTTGAGAAATCAGAGGCAGAGATATTAGAAAAAGAGAGCACTCTTTCAGATCTGAAATCCAAACACTCTCAATCGCGCAGTGAGTTAGGAGAGATTAGGACACAACTATTTAAGACCCTCAATGAATACAGCTCGCTAAAGGGCTCAGCGCTGGGTCACGAAAAAGAGTTAAGTGAGCTTGTGAGTAGAAAATCGCAGATACAAGGCGAATATGAAGAATTAGCGCTAGAAAGAAAAAGCGTCTCAAATGAACTTTCCAATCTGGAGAACTCCTCTAAAGAAAATGAGGCTAGAAAACTAAATATTACCGAGACAAAAGATAAACTCGGCGTAACCCATAACTCCCTGAGGGAAAAACTGCAGGCAACTACTGAGAAAACTGACTCTTTAAAAGATGATCTAGGGGGAATTAACTCGAGATTGAGTGCACTTAAGCAAATTGAGTCTAACTACGAGTGGCTGCCGGAGGGTATAAGAAAATTCATATTACAAAACAAAGGAAGGGGTGTTCTCGGAACATTCTCAGACTTTATTTCTGTCCCAGAGGGTTTTGAAAAAGCAGTGGAAACAGGGCTTGGGGAGACCCTTAAATGGATCCTAGTCGATGAGAACTCGCAGGCTGTAAGCGCAATTAAGTCTTTAAAGCAAGACTCAATTGGTAGGGGTACTTTCATATCAGTTAAAGAAGACAGAGTAAATACTGAGATCTATAAGAGTAATAGTGATATGAAATCCCTTTTCGATATAGTTAGGGTAGATAACATAAGGAGCAGCGTCATAGAACGAACCCTAAGACGGGTGTTCTTGGCTGACAGCCTTGACCAGGCACTCGCAGCAAGAAGAGGAACAAACAATGATCTTTCTTTTGTTACAAGAGAAGGTGATCTCCTGCATTCAAATGGGGCAATATCAGGAGGACCTACTCAGCCTGGAGTGCTTGAGAGAAAAAGGGAGATTGAAAACCTTAGCTCGGAATCACAGAGGCTGGAGATTGAGATAAAAAATATCACATCCGAGATACAGGGTATTGAGAAAGAAATTCAAACAGTAGATAAAAGGATAGAGGATTACGGCAACAGATTAATTGAGATTGACATTAAAGAGGCTGAGACTAAAAAGGATATATACAACCTTAAAGGTTATCAGGAAAGAATAGAAAAACGCATTGAGCTTATTGGTGAGAACCTGCAGCAGATAAACACAGATACAACTGAAAAAACTGCCCTCATCGACGAATCAAATTCGAAGATAGCGGTTCTTGATACAGAGAAAGTAGATTTAGAGCAAAGATTAGCCACAATTGAGGATAAAATTCAAAATGAAGAACAGACGGAGAGAGATTTGGAGAGGGAGATTTCCGATAAAAAAGTCATATGTGCATCGCTCAGAGAAAAAGAAAGAAGTCTATATGAGGACTTAGCTGAGCTAGACATGCGCAGATCCGATATTAACAAAAGAATTGAGTTAGAGTCAACAAATATTGATGAGAAAAAGAAGGAAAAACTCGCCCTTATTGAAAAAGAAGGCAATACGGTTATTGAAATTGATGAGCTTCAGGAAAAACTCAGAGAAAAAGAGGAGGAATTAACCCATAAGAATGAAGAGAGGAGAAAATTCCAGGAAGATATCACAATAACCAACGAAAACAGGGAGAACATAAATACCAAGCTATCCGACATCCGTCAGAATAACAATTCATTCGAACTTGATCTAAACAGTGTGCAGATGGAGATTGAGAACATAACCGATACCCTCAGGAGAAACAGTGCCTACGATATGGACAAGAGGGCCGAGATATCTCCCGAGCAGGAAGAAGAGCTTATGCAGATTGATCTCAACATCGAAGAGCCCAGGTTGAGGAGACTACAGCAGAGAATAGAGAGGTTTGGACCGGTAAACCTATTGGCGCCCGAAGAATTTAACAAGTTAGAAGAGCGACATATCTTCCTGACTGAGCAGATGGATGATTTAACTCAGGCAATAGCATCTTTGGCCAAAGCAATAAGTAAAATAGATAAGGAATCAGAGAAGCGCTTTAATGAGGCATTCCATGTTATGAATGAGAAGTTCCAGGAAATATTTGCACGCCTTTTTAGAGGTGGAGAGGGCAAACTCGTACTTACTGATGAAGATAATATACTCGAGACCGGAGTTGAGGTAATGGTGAGGCCCGGGGGCAAGAAATTTCAATCGATCAACCTTCTCTCTGGAGGAGAGAAAGCATTATCGGCAATAGCGCTAATAATTTCAGCGTGTCTGATAAAACCTGCTCCATTTTTACTTTTCGATGAGATAGATGCGCCGCTCGATGATAAAAACACATCTTATTTCATGGATCTTATAAAGGAAATTGATAAAAACTCTCAAGTAGTCTTAATTACTCACAACAAGAAAACAATGCAGGAAGTAAATTCTCTAATCGGAATCACCTCTAATAAATCGGGCACATCTTCTGTTGTATCCGTAGAACTTAATTGAATTTCTGAGGCGAGTGATTAAGTTCCTGGTAATTGCTATTGTACTATAGCAAGTTTTTGAAACGGCATTAGA
>JABAOE010004419.1_pt5 | contig 20684 bp, 24 predicted proteins | sample 7062141 | NCBI WGS metagenome assembly JABAOE01 (sample SAMN14538627, study PRJNA623070) | marine sediment metagenome | biome: marine biome [ENVO:00000428]; feature: marine pelagic biome [ENVO:01000023]; material: deep marine sediment [ENVO:00002113] | place: India: Gulf of Khambhat ... | reverse complement strand
GCCGCCGATGCCCTGCAGCCACTGGCGTTCAGGGTTTTGGCCGAGTCAAGCGATGCATCGGATGTGGCGCGCGCCGGCCTGGTCAGGCTCGTCGCCAATGCCTGTGGTTCGACCGGCATGACCGGCGGGCAGTCAATCGATCTCTCGGCGGAGGGCAAAACCCTGTCCGCCGAAGAGATCGAGAACATGTATGCGCTCAAGACCGGCGCGCTGATACATGCTGCTGTATTGGCGCCAACCCTGCTCGCGGAGAAACTCGCGCCGGAACGGGCGGCGGCTATCGATGCGTTCGGCCGGACGATCGGCGTCGCGTTCCAGATCAAGGACGACATCCTTGACGTGGAAGGAAAGACGGAGGTCATCGGCAAGCAGGCGGGCGCGGATCAGCGCCTGGCCAAAGCGACCTACCCGGGTCTCCTCGGAATCGACGCGGCGCGCAGGCGTTGTGACGAACTGCTGCGCAGCGCGATCGAACAACTGGACGACTTCATGGAAGATGCCGACTCGCTGCGCTGGCTGGCGCACTTCATCGTCAACCGCGGCAGCTGAGCCTGTCGATGTCGACGACAACTCGCAGCATCCTGCACGTCGATATGGACGCGTTTTATGCGTCGGTCGAACAGCGGGATAACCCGGAGCTCCGCGGCAAACCTGTCGTCGTCGGCGGCGGCAGTAACCGCGGCGTCGTGGCCGCTGCGAGTTACGAGGTGCGAAAATTCGGCGTGCGCTCGGCAATGCCGATGCGCGAGGCGTTGCGGCGTTGTCCGGACCTCGTTCGCATCAGCCCGCGCATGTCACATTACAAGTCGGTGTCGAGGGTTATTTTTTCGATCTTTCGCGCGTACACGCCGATCGTTGAAGGTCTCTCACTCGATGAGGCGTTTCTCGACGTGACGGCAAGCATTAACCTGCACGGCAGCGGCGTCGAAATCGCGCACAGCATCAAGCGGCGCATACTCCACGAAACCCAACTCACCGCGTCGGTCGGCGTGGCTGAAAACAAACTTGTCGCGAAAATCGCATCCGACCTCGACAAGCCGGACGGCCTCACTGTCATATCTGCGGAAAATTGCCGCGAACGGCTCGATCCGCTGCCGGTATCCGTGATTCCGGGTATCGGGAAGCAAACGCTTGCGCGGTTACAGAAAGTCAATGTGCGCACCGTCCGCGATTTGCGCCTGGCGCCGGACCGCGAACTGGAGCCGATATTCGGGCGCTACACCCGACGCACGCGGGACCGCGCTGCCGGGATTGACGATCGGCCCGTCGCCGGTTCACGCGTGGAGAAATCCATCAGCGCGGAAGAAACTTACGACGTCGATCTCGGCGATCGCGGCGACCTGGAGCGCGAATTACTGCGTCTCGCCGAGAGCACCGCCCGACGCCTGCGCAAATCCGGGCTGCAGGCCGGCACGATCCAGATCAAGATCCGGCAATCCGATTTCCGGACCTTCACCCGGCAGAAAAGTGTCGCGCCGCCCGTGAGCAGTACGGACCAGGTCTTCCACATTGCGCGTGAACTGCTTGGTGTATGGCTGGCCGCAAACCCCGGAGCGCGCCTGCGGCTTCTCGGCGTCGGTGGCGCCAGATTGTCGCCCGCTGAGCAGCCCGATCTGTTCGGGGATAACCCGGATATGGCGCCTGCGGGAGTCGATATTGCCGCTGACCGCATCCGCGACCGTTTCGGCGACACCTCGGTCGCCCGGGCCAGGACCTTACGCCGGCCCGAGTGATGTAGAATCAGGGTCTTAACGAACGGCAATAACAATGTACACCAGCTTTTTTGGTCTCAACGAAAAGCCGTTTTCGATAACGCCAGACCCGCGTTATTTGTTCATGAGCGAGCGCCATGGCGAGGCGCTTGCCCACCTGGTCTATGGCGTCACGGAAAGCGGCGGTTTCATGCAGCTGACGGGAGAGGTCGGCACGGGCAAGACGACGCTCGTGCGCACCCTGCTCCTCAATCGTATGCCCGCAAACGCCGACGTAGCCGTCGTGCTGAATCCGCAGCTGTCCGCGCTCGAGTTCGTGCAGACGATTTGCGAGGAACTGCACGTGACCATGCCGGAGGACCGGAACAGCATCAAGGCACTCATCGATGCCCTGAATGAGCATCTTCTCAAAGCTCACGCAGAGGGCCGGCGTACGATACTCGTCGTCGATGAAGCGCAGAACCTGGCGCCCGACGTGCTCGAGCAGGTGCGCCTGCTGACAAACCTGGAAACCTCGAAGCAAAAGCTGTTACAGATCATTCTTATCGGTCAGCCCGAGTTACGGCAGTTGCTCGCCCGCAACGATCTGAGGCAGCTCGCACAACGCATCACGGGGCGCTATCACCTCGAACCGCTATCTCGTGACGAAACCGCACAGTATGTCGAACATCGCCTGAAAGTCGCCGGCGCCGTGGGTGAGGTTTTCGACCCGGGGGCCAAGCGGGAAGTGTTCCGCTACTCCGAAGGCGTGCCGCGCCTGATCAATGTCATCTGCGACCGCGCATTACTGGGCGCATACAGCGGAGAGGAGCGACGCATCAGTCGCCGCCTGATTCGCGAAGCTGCGGACGAAGTGGCTGGCCAGACCAAGAAAACGTCCTGGACGCAATGGGCGTTTACCGCGATAGGCATCACGGCAGTGGCCGTTCTCGGAGCCAGCTATCTGGCCATGCTCGAGGAACGCAACATTCCGGCTGCCGAGGTGCCCGCCGTTGAGACCGTGGTGGCCGAGACAGCGGAAGCTGCTCCTGTTGAAGCGCCGGCCGAACCGGAGGCTTCGCTCGACGAGGAACTGCAGCTCGCCCGGGAACTCACGGGTGACAGCGCTGCCTTCGCGACGCTGATGGACCTCTGGGCGGTCGACTTCACGAACTGTGCCGGGGCGGAGGCGGCGGGATACCGCTGCCTGCGGCAGCGCGGTACCTGGGGAAACCTGAGACAGTACAACCTCCCTGCAATCCTGACGCTCGTCGACCAGCGCGGTAATTCTCACGAGGTCGTACTGACGTCGATCGACGGGCAAAGGGCCGGCCTGTCGATCGGTGGCGTTGGCGTTGAACATGGTATCGACGAGGTTTCGAATCTCTGGCTGGGCCAGTACATGCTCCTGTGGCGTCCGCCCAATGGTGTCGCTATCTCGCTCGGCCCGGGCTCGACCGGTGAAAACGTCGTCTGGCTGCGCAACAGCCTTGTTGCAGTCGACCCCCGCTACCGAAGCGAAAACCCCGATTCGGACGTATACGACGCCGACCTGGAGCAGCAGGTGCGCGCGTTTCAACGCGACAATCGACTGGACGTAGACGGCCTTGCCGGACAGCAGACACAAATCATCATCAACTCGCTGCTCGCTACCGACGATTCGCCACGCCTGGTTACGGCGCTTCTGGCCCAGGAGTAAGCATGTCGTTCATTCTCGACGCCCTGAAGAAATCCGAAAGCGACCGCCAGCAGCAGACCGGCGCCGAGTTCTCGGATGTACCTTCCGGGTCGGGCGACTCGCGCCGCTACAAATGGCTCTGGATACTCGCATTGCTGCTCGTGGTGAATTTCGCGGCGCTGCTTGTCGTCCTGGTTCGCCCCGGATCTGCGCCACAGGATCCTGCACCGGTTGTCGCGCCGCCTGCGGGACCCGCCGCGAGCCAGCCGGCGGAACCTGCACAGCCGAGCTTCGAGGAACAGGTCGCTATCGCGAGGGAGACGCACGAAGCGCGCGCGGAAGTCCGTGCTGAAACTGCGGAACTCCGGGTGCGCGATACACAAGCAGAGGAGGCGGCATCTGCGCCGCCCGCGCCGGCAACACGACGCATCAGGACGATCGATGAACTGCGCCTGGAAGGAAGCTTGCAGCTGGAAGATCTGCACCTCGACATCCATGTGTTCAGTGATAACCGCGACGAGCGCTTCGTATTCATCAACATGGCCAAGCACCGCGAAGGATCGCGGCTTGACGAAGGGCCGGTCGTCAGCGAAATCACGCCTGATGGTGTCATCCTGGACTACCAGGGTATGACTTTCCTGCTGCCGCGCGAGTAAGCACGGCTTGGACGGGCCGATCACCAATCACCTCGACGGTGACGCGCTGAGCCAGGCGCTCGTTTCAGGTATTCATCGCGTTATCGGTGAGCAGGACGTACTCAACCATATCAACGTCTTCCCGGTCGCCGACGGCGACACGGGTACGAACCTGACCCTGTCGCTCGGCGCCGCGCTCGCCGTGCTCAAACAGCCCGGCGACAAACACCTCGGCACTATGCTCGCGGCGATCGCCGATGCGCTGCTCGACGGCGCGAGAGGCAATTCCGGCGCCATCGTCGCGCAATTCTTCCAGGGCGTGTCCGATTCCGCCGGGGATTTGTCGCGATTCACGACCTATACTTTCGGCAAGGCGGTGACGATGGGAAGCGAGTATGCGCACGATGCATTGTCCAACCCCACCGAGGGCACAATCCTGTCCGTGATTGCCGCTTTTGCCGAGAGCATCACCCATCACGTTAAAGACGATCGGGAAGGCATGTTTTCCGAAATGCTGGCGGTTGCGCTGGAGCGAAGTCGCCAGTCCCTTGTCGAAACGCAGGAGCAGCTCGACGTGCTCAAGAAGGCCGGCGTCGTGGATGCCGGCGCCAAGGGATTTGTTGCGCTGATCGAGGGTATGGCGAGCTACGTGATGCATGGCAAAGTCGAGGAAGAACCGGACTTGTCTGTCCTGCACGCCGGCGAGGCCGAGATCGAGATGGCCGGCAGCGGCGAGGACTCGGAATACCGCTATTGCACAGAGTGCATCGTAACCGGCACGGACATCGACAGGCGCAAGTTGCGCGAAGCACTCGCCGAACTCGGCGATTCAGTAGTCCTTGCCGGCACGAAGCGCAAAGCCAAGATTCACATTCACGTCAACAATCCGAAACAAGTTTTCGAACTCGGCCAACGTTACGGTGAGGTCAGCGCAGAGAAAGCCGACGACATGCATCGACAGGCACATAGTAGCCATGACCGGTCGAGCAGTTTCGCCGTCATAACGGATTCTGCAGCCGATATTGCCGATGAGGACATGGAACGTCTCGACATTCACATGGTGCCCTGCCGCGTACAGTTCGGGGATCGCGGCTACCTCGACAAGGTCAGCATTACGTCAGAGGAATTTTTCGCGAAGCTGAAAACGAATCCGCACCATCCGACGACCTCACAGCCATCGCCAGGTGATTTTCGACGGCAGTTCCAGTATCTGGCCAGCCACTTCGATGACGTCTTGTCGGTAAACCTTACCGGGATCGCGAGCGGCACTTATGAGGCCGCGCGGTCGGCGGCGGAACGAACGAACGCACGAGGCAAGGTTCATGTCGTCGACTCGCGCAACGCGACACTGGGACAGGGGCTGGTCGCCGTCTACGCAGCCGAACTCGCCCACGCCGGCGTGCCGATCCAGGATGCCGTTGCGGCGGTTAAAACCATCATCCCGCAGACCAGCAGCTTCGGAGTCATAGCCGACATGAAGTATGCAGTGCGCGGCGGCCGCCTGCCCGAATGGGTCGGCACAATCGCCCGATTGCTGCGGGTGACGCCGTTCATTCGCACGACTCCGGAAGGCAGTATCTCCGCCAGCGGTTTCGCCTTTGGCACCGGTAATCGCACGAAGAAATTCGCCCGACACATGATCCGGCGCCTGAAATCGTCCGGGCCGATTACACTCGCCATTGGCCATGCGGACTGCCCTGACGAGGCCGGCAAACTGGTGCAGCTGCTAAAGGATGCGCTGCCGCAGATCAATCGGCTGGCCGTGACGGCACTCGGCTCGGGGCTCGGCGCACACACAGGACCGGGAGCGCTGGTGGTTGCGGTACAACCAGTGCTCGATACTTCAACGAGGAAATAGTCACTATGAGCGAATTCGAACTTGTCATTCTGTTGAGAGAGTACGGAGGCGCTATTTCCGAGCAGTTCAATTTCTGGATGGCAACCACTTTTGCGGTTGTCATCGCCAGCTACACGGCCGGCCACAAATTGAACAACACAGTCCGAGCATTGATACTCGTGCTCTATATCGTGGCCTGTGCGGTCTTCTACATGCGTTATCTCGGCGCTGTCAGGGCCGTCGAGATAATTTCCGGGCAACTCGGAGACATGAATAGCGACTTTGGTCCCAGGGTTGTTCCCTGGGCTTCCCTCGGGAGAAAGTTCGTGATGATTGTTGGCACTATATTCGCCGCGACGGTCGTGTTGCGACCAAGTCTTACCGCGGATGAACAGGAACCTCAACGACCGGGAGGATAAAAATGACTGAAGATCAGCTTCCTGCGCGCGTAAAAACACCTCGCCATCTTTGGGCAATCGGCATCCTTGCGCTGCTATGGGATGCAGTGGGCGCGTTCGACTACTTTATGACGCAGACGCAGAACGAGGCGTACATGGGTCAGTTCACGCAAGAACAACTGGAATTCTTCTATGGCTTCCCGGCCTGGGTGACCGCGCTCTGGGCAATCGCCGTGTGGGGTGGCCTGCTCGGCGCGATACTGCTGCTCCTGCGCAAGGCCTTCGCAGCTCCGGTCCTGCTCGTGTCATTCATTGCAATGGCGCTGACCGCGTTCCATAACTTCGTGCTATCAAACGGCATGGAAATAATGGGCCAGGTAGGAACCATTTTTTCAGCCGTGATTTTCATGATCGCGCTGGGACTGTGGTTCTATGCCCGCGCCATGCAAAAGCGCGGAGTGCTCACCTAGGAGCTGAGCGACTCGCCCCTCGCCACGATCAGGGCCTCGCCTTCGTGCTTGGGGTTGTTGACGGTGCGGTCGACCGGCCAGGCGCGAAGTTTCGGGCTGTGGTGAATGGCGTAGTCGATGACCCCGTCGTCGCCGGACAGCCAGCGGTCGGCCGTGTCCGGCTCCAGGATCACCGGCATGCGGTGGTGGAGTTGCGCCATGAAATCGTCGGCCTCCGCTGTTAATAGCGTCGCGCTCTCGATCGACTCATCGATCTCCTTGCTTTGCCAATGTTCCCACAGGCCCGCGAACGCGAACGGTTGCTCATCGGCGAGAGAGATGTAATACGGCGTCTTGCCGCCATTCTCCTTGTGCCACTCGTAAAAACCGTCGGCGAGTACGAGACAGCGGCGGCGCTTGTAGGCGGCCCTGAAAGCCGGTTTCTCTGCAACAGTCTCGGCCCGCGCATTAATCATGCGGTTACCGACAGTCGGATCCTTTGCCCAGAACGGCACAAGGCCCCATTTGAGAAGCGCCAGCTCCCTGCCGTCGTCTTCGGCATTGCGAATCGCTGCGACGTACTGTGTAGGCGCGATGTTGTAACGGGGTTCGAGATCGAGCGACCCGCTGACACCGAACAGCGCGGCTGTTGCCTCACTCGGTGAATAAAACGCGAATCGCCCGCACATGGCTACTCCCGAATGCCGACGCCACGACGCATGAGTTGCTGACAGGCGACGAACAAAAGCACGACAAAGATGACCAGGATAGCGTAGGCCGTGCCGATACCGATATCGGAAGTACCGAGGACGCCATAGCGGAAGGCGTTAACCATGTACAGGATCGGGTTTGCGCGCGAGACGTCCTGCCAGAATTCTGGAAGAAGCGAAATCGAGTAGAACACGCCGCCCAGGTAGGTCAGCGGCGTAAGCACAAAGGTCGGTACGATCGCGATGTCGTCAAATTTCTTCGCGAATATGGCGTTGATAAAGCCTGCCAGGGCAAAGACGGTCGACGATAACAAGACGACGGAAATTGTGATCAGCGGATGGCGCAATTCGAGCTTCGTGAAGAACAAGGCAATTACCGTAACGAGCATGCCGACAAGCACGCCGCGCAAAACACCGCCGGCCACGTGACCGATGATGATCGTGGCGCTCGACATTGGTGAAACAAGCATCTCCTCGAGGTGACGCCCGAACTTGGCGCCGAAAAAGGACGACACGACGTTGCCGTATGAGTTCGTGATGACCGACATCATGATCAGACCCGGGGCGATGTACTGCATGTAATCGAAACCGTCCATCTGCCCGATGCGTCGCCCGATCAGGTTGCCGAAGATAATGAAATACAGCGTCATCGTGATCGCCGGCGGCACGATGGTCTGTACCCAGATACGCAGGACACGCACTATTTCCTTACGCACGATGGTCTTGACGGCAACGAGGTTCAGGGCAATGTTCATCGGCCGACCACCGCGCCTGTATCCTTCTGACTGTTGTCTACCAGGCGCAGGAACAGCTCCTCGAGCCGGTTGGCCTTGTTGCGCAGACTCACGACCTTTATGCCGCGAGCATCCAGCTCGGCGAACAGGTCATTGAGATCCAGGTCCGGCCCCTTTTCGACCTCCAGTTCTCGCTCATCGATAAGTTCGGCTTCAAAGCCATCGAGTTGCGGAGCTGATTCGATGGGTTTCTCGAGGCTCAACACGAAGACCTCACGCTGAAGTTTGCGTAGCACATCCGACATGCGCGCATCCTCGATGATTCTCCCCTGGTCGATGATAGCGACATGGCGGCACAGTGATTCGGCCTCCTCGAGATAATGGGTCGTCAGGATGATCGTGGTTCCCGCAGCGTTGATCTTGCGCAGGAAACCCCACATCGAACGACGAATCTCGATATCCACGCCGGCTGTCGGTTCGTCGAGGATCAGCAGTTTCGGCTCATGCACCAGCGCGCGGGCGATCATCAGGCGCCGTTTCATACCGCCGGAAAGGCTGCGCGCACTATCCTCCCTGCGGTCCCACAGCCGCAGCGCGCGCAGGTATTTCTCCGCCCGCTCCCAGGCGAGGCGGCGACCCAGCCCGTAGTAACCCGCCTGGTTCAGAACGGTGTTCTGCACCTTCTCCCAGAGGTTCAGGTTGATCTCCTGGGGCACGAGACCAATGCATGCCTTGGCGGCTTCAAGTTCGGAGTCGATACTGTGACCGAAGATCTTCACCTCACCGGCCGTCTTGTTGACCAGTGAGGTGATGATGCCGATAGCCGTTGTCTTGCCGGCGCCGTTGGGTCCGAGCAGCGCGTAAAAATCTCCCTCTTCGACCGAGAAGTTGATGCCTTTTAGTGCTTCAGTCCCGTTGGCGTAGGTCTTTTGCAGGTTTTTGATCGACAGCGCTTTCATGAGGCCGCGTATTGTAACCACCCAGCCCCGCGATGGCACTGCGCGCAACCGCTCAGCCCGATCCCGGCAAACCGTGTCGGCGGCGAACGCTCACCGGTCTCGGGCACGCAGCAGCGCGATGGCTGCGGTACGCGAGACCGGTCTCGGCGGTCAGCATCGTCTGCAGCACGGTCATTTGCGCGGCGGCACGCACGGCTGGCGCAGAGTCGAGACCGGCACCGAGAAGCTTCTCCCAGTATTTACGCTGACCGGCAAACCGCAGGCCGGGCATCTCGTCGCGGTTCGCCACCGCCTGCAGCAGCCGAATCAGTGTGGTATCGGCGATGCGTTCGCACCACGCGAGCGGCGCACCCGTAACGAGGCGGGCTGCGTAAGCGTTGCGTTTGGCAAGCTGCCAGAGAAAACCGAGGCCGGCCATGATGAGCCGTTCCTTTTCATCCGCGGCACGCTCGATGACGAACAGGTCGCGCATAAGGTTGTCCTCGTCCAGAACATTCCAGAACGTACTGTCGTGTTCGCGAAACGACAAAAGCAGAAAAGGTGATTCGGACAGCCTCTCAAGCTGCACATCGTTCAGAGAAGCGACAATGCCGCGGAGATCTTCGGGCAGAGACTGCTGCAGCTTCTTTCCTGAAATACTGTCCCGCACGATGCGCAGGAACGCACTGTTGAGTGAACGGACGTTGGCCAGATCCTCCGCTGCCGGTGGGTGAAAATCCATATGAACCCCTTGTGGTGCATTTTTCGGCGTATGCCGGCGTTTATTATTTGGACCAGTTATGGATCTTATATATTATATTAATACTATATATGGTCTATTTCTAGCATAAAGGAGCTGATATGCGACTGACGGATGACCGCTACGCGCAGGAGCGCAGCCAGTTCGAGCTCGCCCTGAGAATGATCCGCCATGAAGCCAGGACCCGGACGATACGCGAGTGCACCGGCCTTTCGGACGATCGCATCCGCAAACTGTATACGACCTATTTTCGCAATGTCGGCCGCAGCGACATACGCAGGCGCCGTGGCAAGTCGCCGCGCCAGGTGACGCGCTTCGTATCCAGCCCGGAAAACCAGCTGCAGGCCACGACCCTGGTCGCCCTTTTTTGCGGAGGCTTGTTACTCAACGTTGACCTGCATAACAGGGTGGCGCCGCGCTGGCCGCGACCCGATGTCGAATTTGGCCATCGTGTATGCCGCGCATTCGAGACTTACCTGATGCTGCATGAAGACGTCCGCCTGAGTTTCGAATGGGCATGGAATCTGCTGCAGACAATCTCCTACAACGACGAATTGTATCTTGCGCGCTGCGACGACTGCCTGTCGAGCTACGTGCAGGATGCGTATGCGCTGGATGACAGGACTTGCCCCTCCTGCCAGATCGAACGACGCGGTTGATCAAGTACACTTGCGGGATGGAAAACCCCAACGTATTTGCCGGTGCGTTCGTCGAGCGCAGCGGCGAGCGGCGCAAGGATACCGAGTGGCTTCGCAGAACCGCGGCAAGCCGCGATGCGCGCTTCGTTGCCGTTTGGCACGACCGCTGTCTCGTCGCAGGCGATCCGCCGGGACTGGCCCTGCTGCAAAGGGAGCAGGTCCGGGAGTTTATCGTCGACGACGAGTTGATCTTCCTGGGCAATTTTCGCGAGCAGCCGGCCTTTGCGGTCACCGTCACCGGCGATGTGGCGCCACTCGAGGGACGCGGCGAGTTCCGCGACCTGCGGTTTCTCGGCACCGTGTTGCCTCTCGATGAGGCAAACCTTGCAGCTCATGCGCGCGCCCTGGTGCTCTGGCACGCGTCGCAGGTTTTTTGCGGCGTGTGCGGTGCGGCGGCGCGCCCCGGGGCCGGCGGCAATTCGCGGATTTGCACCAGCGACGGTTGCGGCCGCGAAATCTATCCCCGTGTGGATCCGGCGATCATTGTCCTCGTGGCCGACGGCGACCGTTGCCTCCTCGGGCGGCAGGCGGACTGGCCCGAAGGCCGTTACTCGACGATTGCCGGCTTCGCCGAGCCCGGTGAGAGTCTCGAAGACGCGGTTCGCCGCGAGGTCTACGAGGAAACGAATATCCGTGTCGGTGAAGTCACTTATCACAGCTCGCAACCCTGGCCGTTTCCTTCGTCGTTGATGATCGGATTCCATGCCAGGGCCGCGTCGACGAAAATTTCCCTGAACGATGGCGAACTCGAGGATGCCAGGTGGTTTACTCGCGCGGAGCTGCTCGATGGGGATCACCCCCTGCCGTTCCGGATATCCATTTCGCGCCGCCTCATCGACGACTGGATTGGTCTGGGCGAAGAGGACTGAAATGTGCCTAGTCGTCGTTGCCTATGATATTCACGACAGCTACCGACTGGTCGTTGCGGGAAATCGTGATGAATTCCATTCCCGGCCGACCAGAGAAGCACACTGGTGGGAAGACGAGCCCGATATTGCCGGCGGGCGTGACTTGCTGCAAGGTGGCACGTGGCTCGCCATGCATCGTAACGGTCGTTTCGCAACGGTAACGAATTTCAGGGGAGCAGGCGCTGCACCGGAGCGGCCACTGTCGCGCGGCCATCTCGTCAGTGGCTTCCTCAGGAGTGAACTGGCGCCGCTCGCGTATCTGCAATCAATTCAAGGCGATGCGTACGCGGGATTCAATCTGATCGTCGCGGATAAAAGGGCGCTGGCCTACTGCTCGAACCGGGGGGACACGCCGCGTGAACTTGCGCCGGGAGTGTATGGCCTCGCCAATACGCGTCTTGACGCACATGGCGAACGCATCGGCCGACCCAGGGACAGGCTGAATCAGTTGCTGAACGAAAACCGGGTCGATAGCGGCGTGCTGATGGAACTGCTCGACGACCGTGAGTCTTCATCCACGAACCCGTTAGATGCGCCGTTTGTGGTTACGCCCGAGTTCGGCACCCGCTGTTCGACCACCGTCATGGTGCAAAGTGACGGATCATGGCAGCTTGCCGAAAGGCGCTACGACCCTTCTGGAAACCGGAGCGGCGAGACGCTAATTACTGAACACGGATAGCAACCAGCCGCGAATATGGTCGATTTCCTCGGCGCACACCGCATGGGCCATCGGGTAATCGTGCCATTCCACCAAGAAGCCGGCGCTTTCGAGTAAGGCGCGGCTGTCGAGGCCCATCTGCATCGGCAGCATCGGGTCGAAGCTGCCGTGCCCCATGAATATCGGCAGATCCTTGTAGCCGCAATTCGGGTCCGCGAGCACCTCTGCGTCGAAATACTCCGGCAGCGGCAAATAGGTCGAAAGAGCCATCAGTCCCGCGAGTCTTTCCGGGTATCTCAGCGCGGTATGAATCGCGATAGCTCCGCCCTGCGAAAAGCCGGCGGCAATAATCCGTCCGGCCGGGATACCGCGCTCCTTTTCCCGTTCGATCAGGCCCGAGAGAATGCCGGCGCTGTCGCGAATCCCTGCCTCGTCCAGCGGTCCGTCGCGGTCGAGGCTGTAAATGTCGTACCAGGCCCGCATGGCCATGCCGCCATTGATCGTGACCGGCCGCACCGGCGCATGCGGAAACACGAAGCGCAACGGCAGCTTCGGCGGCAGCCGCAATTCGGGCACGATCGGCTCGAAGTCATGGCCATCGGCGCCGAGGCCGTGCAGCCAGATCACCGAGCCGACGGGGTTTTCGCCGGTTTCTGTCTCTACAGTCTGAGTGGTGTTCATGCGCTCTATCCGGGCTGGGACGGCGCGCAGTGTAGCGCAAAACTGCGGAACAGGGGCTTGACGAAATATGCGCATTTTGATATTGATATGCGCATATTTATGCGAGAAGGCTCATGCCCACAGCCCAGGAACAGGCGCTGCGCCGGGATGCGATCCGGCAATTGCTCATGCGGTCCCCCGCGGATACGCAGCAGGCGCTCGTGGATGAGCTGAATGCGCAGGGCCTCGTCGCGACGCAGTCGAGCGTCAGTCGTGATCTGAAGGACCTCGGCGCCATCAAGACGGCGCGCGGCTACGAGCTGCCCGATACGTCCGGCGAAAACCCCGATGCCCTGGCGGCCATCGGGGAGTTCGTGCGCGACATCGCGCCTGCGGGGCCCCATCTCACGGTTTTGAAGACCGCCATCGGCGCGGCGCAGCGCGTCGCGCTCGCGCTCGACCGTGCCGGCTGGCCCGAGATGGTCGGCAACATCGGCGGTGACGACACGGTATTCATCGCATCCGGCTCGGCCGCCAGCCAGAAAATCCTCATCGCGAAAATCGAGCGCGCACGCTCGTAATCCCAAAGCTACAGGACGGCATCGTGAGCACAGACCAATCTCCTATCATTCTTGCGTTTTCGGGCGGCCTGGACACGTCGTTCTGTGTCCCGTGGCTCAGGGAGAACAACGGCCGCGACGTCATCACCGCCACCGTGGACACGGGCGGCATCGATGCAGGAGCCGCAGCGGCGCTCGAAGAGAGGAGCAAAGCGCTCGGCGCGATCGAGCATGTGCTGATCGACGCCAAGCAGGATTTTTTTGCCACGGTGATCCGTTACCTGATTGCCGGGAACGTGCTACGCGGACAGGCTTACCCGCTCTGCGTCGGCGCCGAGCGCGGGCTGCAGGCCGAACGGCTCGCGCAACTCGCAAGGGACCGCGGCGCAACGACGGTGGCACACGGCTGCACGGCGGCGGGCAACGACCAGGTGCGCTTTGAAGTAGCGCTGCGGACACTGAACCCCGGGCTCGAGGTTCTCGCGCCTGTGCGCGACAACAGCTGGGTCCGCGAGGAGCAGCTCGCGTACCTCGAGGAACATGACATGCCGCTGCCGGCACAAGGCTCGGCCTACTCCATCAATCGTGGTCTCTGGGGTATCACCATCGGCGGGCAGGAAACGCTGACATCGCACACAACCATACCCGAGGAAGCCTGGGTGCTCTCGGCCAATGCCTTCGGCGAACCGAAAGAACCGTCCCAACACACGCTGACTTTCGAGCGCGGCATACCGGCTGCACTCGATGGCGAGTCTATGTCTCCCGTTGCGCTGATCGAAAAACTGGAAGTTCTCGCCGGCGGCTACGGTATCGGCCGCGGCATCCATCTCGGCGATACCGTGCTCGGCACCAAGGGACGGGTCGCCTTCGAGGCGCCGGCCGCAATCGCGCTCATAACCGCGCATCGTGAACTCGAGAAGCTCGTGCTGAGTGCGCAGCAGATTCGAGTAAAGGACAGCGTTGCCGCTGTTTACGGCGACCTCGTGCACGAAGGCAAACAGCTCGACCTCGTCTGTGCGGACATCGAGTCGCTGCTCGCGTCGTCGCAACAGCGTGTTACGGGCACCGTCACGTTCGCACTGAAGCCGGGGTGCCTGTTCGTCGAAGGCGTCGATTCGGCGCATTCGCTCCTGGCGGCGACCAGGGGTGTCTACGGCGAATCGGCCGGCGAGTGGTCGGCTGAGGACGCTCTCGGCTATGCGCGCATCCTGTCGCTGCCGGGATCGCTGCAAACGCGGGCAGCAGGAAGCTGACATGAAAAGCGTCGTCGTCGACAAGATCTCCTCCGTCGCCCAGCACAGCAAGCTCGGTCACGAGCTGCGGCTGTCGGACGATATTCCCTGCGAAGAGGGCGTGCTGGTCGCCGTGCGCGTCAGGAACAACAAGACGCGCTACAACCAGCTCGAACTGACGTCGGGCCGCATGGCTACGGTCAACCAGGGCGACGTCGTCGTCGGCGCGCTCGGACATCGCAAGGCACTGCGCGGTTACTCGGGGCATCTGCCCGAAAAGCTCAAAGCGGGCGATACCATTCAGCTGCTCAATATCGGCGGCGTGCTCGGCATCTGCGACTCGGCCAATCCCGATGTCGGCCCGCCGTTCGACTGCGAAGTGCTCGGCACCGTGTTGCACTTCCCGTATCTCGGCGAACGCATCGGCGTGCCTGCCCGGGCCGGTGAGAAGGCGCTGGACGCGGACGCCTCCCTCAATACCCAGGGCGTGCCCGTCGTGGCGCTCGCAGGGACCTGCATGGATTCCGGCAAAACTGCGGCGGCCTGCGCCATCGTCGGCCGCTTACGCCACCTCGGCAAACACGTCGCCGCATGCAAGGCAACCGGCGTCTCGCTGCGCCGTGACATTCTGGCCATGGAAGACGCGGGCGCAAGCAAGTCGATGATTTTCTCCGATCTGGGCATCGTCACGACGACTGCGCAAAACGGTCCGGCATTGACGCGCACTCTGCTAACGAGCCTCGCCGAGCACAAGCCCGATGTCATCGTGCTCGAACTCGGCGACGGGCTGCTGGGAGCCTACGGTGTCGACGCAATCCTGTCGGACGAAGCCATTCGCCAGGCGCTGACGGTCGTGATTCTTTGCGCCAACGATCCCGTCTCGGCATGGGGCGGCGCGAAGATCCTGCGCGAAACCTATCGCATCGAGCCGGCCGTCGTCACAGGACCCGCCACCGACAATGACGTTGGCGTCAACCAGATCTCGGAACGCACCTCGTTGCCCGCGATCAACGCGCTCTCCAACGGCGTGGCGCTCGGCGACCTGGTTGCCAGATTGCTCGCTGGCAAGGAGGGCCAATGACCGACACGATCAAGGCTGTAATCCTGGGTGGAACCGGGTACGTCGGCGGCGAGCTGCTGCGCCTCATCGGCGCGCACCCGAATTTCGCGCTTGCCGCTGCCGTATCCGGGAGCAGTAGCGGCAAGCCGATTGCCGCCGCGTTTCCGCACCTGGCGAATGCCTTCGGCTCGACCTGCTTCGTCGGGCACGACGACTGGGCGGACACGCTTGCGACCGGTGACAAGCTCGCGCTGTTTTCGGCGGCGCCGCACGGCGCGTCAGCCGCAGTGATCGCCGCAGCGCTCGATAAGGCGTCGGCGAAAGACGCAAAGGTACATGTCGTCGATTCGTCGGCCGACTTTCGTTATGCGAACCAACGCGACTACGAAGTCGTTTACGGGTCCGAACACGGCGCGCCGGGCCTGCTCGATGTATTTTCTTCCGGCCTCCCCGAGCATTCGAAGAAGGTGACGGCACCGCACGTGGGTCACCCGGGCTGCTTCGCCACGGCAACGCTGCTTGCGACCGTGCCGCTGCTGGCTTCAGGCCTGACCGAGAACGAGGTATTCGTGACGGGCATCACCGGCAGCACGGGCTCGGGCAACAAGCCGCAGGCCGGCACGCACCATCCCGAGAGACACGGCAACCTGTATGCCTACAAGCCACTCGCGCATCGCCATGCAGCGGAGATGGCAGGAATGACCGAGGCAGCGACGGGGCGTGAAACGAAGGTGAACTTCGTGCCGCATTCGGCCCCTTTTACGCGCGGCATCCATGTGACTGTCCAGGCGAAGGCAAAAGAGCTCGTGTCAGCGGAATCGCTGCACGACCTCTATAGCGAGGCCTATGCAGATGCGCCCTTCGTCGAGGTGGTCAGCGGCACGCCGCGTATCAAGAGCGTCGTCGCGAGCAACTATTGCCAGATCGGCGTAGCGAGCTCTGACGACACCGTGGTCGTCATGAGCGTCATCGACAATCTCGTCAAAGGCGCGGCAGGCGGCGCCGTGCAATGGATGAACCGGCTGTGGGGTCTCCCCGAGACAGCGGGACTGACGGCCGCCGCGCCGGGATGGACCTGACGATGAACGAACGGATCGGCACAACCGGAACGAATGACCCGCGTGCGCGTGAAGCGCGGACCACGCTCCCGGTTTATGGCCATCTGCCGTTCGTGCCCGAGCGCGCCAGTGGCTGCGACATCATTACGACCGACGGCCGCCGTATTCTCGATCTCTACGGCGGCCATGCCGTCACAGCACTCGGTTACGGGCATCCGCGGCTCGTCGGGGCAGTCAGGCATCAAAGCACGCAACTGCTTTTTCAGAGCAACGCAGTCGCGCTCGAGGTTCGCGCCCGCGCCGCCGAATTGCTCGTCGCCGCATCGCCCGAAGACCTCAGCCGCGTGTTCTTCGTCAACTCGGGCGCCGAAGCCAACGAGAACGCGCTGCGCATGGCCTGTGTCGTGACGAATCGCAACAAAGTGCTCGCGATCACACAAGGCTTTCACGGGCGCACGGCCGCGGCCGGAGCCGTCACCTGGAACGCTAAAAAGTGGTACGGCTTTCCGAACAAACCTTTCGACGTCGGTTTCATACCCCGTGACGATTGCGACGCAGCCAAAAAAATGATCGCCCAGGATGTCGCAGCCGTGATCGTCGAGCCCGTGCAAGGCGTAGCGGGCGCCTACGACCTGTCGCACAACTTTCTCGAGGCGCTGCGCAAATACACTCAGCGCACCGGCGCATTGCTGATCGCAGACGAAGTGCAGTCGGGCATGGGCCGCTCCGGTCATTTCTTTGCCGTGCAGGCGCACGGCATCACGCCCGATATCCTGACGAGCGCCAAAGCGCTGGGCGGAGGCATTCCCTGCGGCGCGATACTGTGCACCGAAGATGTTGCCGCGCACTTCGGACCGGGCGACCTGGGCTCGACTTTCGGCGGTGGTCCCGTCGCGGCCGCGGCGATCGTCGCCGTTATCGAAACGATTCAGCAAGACGGGCTGCTCAAAAACGTTCGCGAACGCGAGGCGCAGATTCGCGAGCAGTGTGTCGTCGGGCCGGTCAGGAAGATACAGGGCATGGGCCTGTTACTCGGCCTCGTCTGCGACCGCCCCGCCAGCGAAGTGCAATCTGCCCTGCTAGAACATGACATCCTGACCGGCACGAGTGGAGAGCCAGACGTATTGCGCGTGCTCGCCCCGCTCGTGATCGAAGACCATCACATCGACCACCTTGCGCAGGCGCTCGCCGCGATCGCGCCGCGCGTGAACTAGAAAGAGATATTCGATGAAAGCATTCAATGATCTTGCCGACTTTTCGAACGAGGAACTCCAGGGCCTGCTGGATCTCGCGAACCGACTCGACGAGCATCCCGAACCAAAGGCGCTGCGCGGCAAGGTGTTGTCGCTGCTGTTCCTGAGCCCGTCACTCAGGACGCTCGCGTCGTTCCAGGCAGCGATGACGCGGCTCGGCGGTGGCTCCTTCGTCATCTCGCCAGACATGTCCATTCACGGCATCGAGACGCGGCCCGGGATCGTCATGGACGGCGCGGCGGCAGAGCATATCCGCGAAGCGGTGCCCGTGATCGCCTCCTACGGCGACGCAATGGGTATTCGCGCCTTTGCAGAGCGAAAGAGTCTCGAACACGACATGTCGGAAGTCGAGTTCAATGCGTTGACCGAGCTTATTGACACACCGTACATAAACATGGAGTCGGCCATGGGCCATCCCTGCCAGAACCTCGCGGACTGGAAGACCATGGACGACTTCGACATGCCGAAAAACGGCGGCAAGTTCGTGCTCAGCTGGGCGTACCATCCGAAGGCGTTGCCGCTCGCCGTCCCGGCATCCACGCTCTATACCGCGGCCCGGCGCGGCATGGATGTAACCGTGCTGCGGCCGGAGGGCTTCCAGCTACCCGCTCCCGTCATGCAAAAGGCTATCTTCGCAGCCGAGGAAAACGGCGGCTCGGTCACCGAGACGGACAATCGCCAGGAGGCCATGGAAGGCGCGCACGTCATCTATGCGAAGTCGTGGTCGTCGACGGCGCACTACGGCGACAGGCTCGGCGACCAGAAACTGCGCGAGGATCTCATCGACTGGTGCGTCGAAGAGTCCTGGTTCGACAACGCCAAGGACGACTGCCGCTTCATGCACTGCCTGCCCGTCCGGCGCGGCGTCGTCGTCGCGGAGCATGTTCTCGACGGGCCGCGCAGCATCGTCATCCCGGAGGCACGCAACCGCATGCTCGCGCAAATGGCCGTGCTGCACCAGATGTTGGGGGGGGCGAAATGACCACGAATCGCGATCGCGCCATCGTCGTATCCGCGCTCAAGCATGCGGCACCTTACATACGGCTGTTCAAGGGCAAGACCTTCGTTCTGAAAGCCGGCGGCGAGATCTTCGCGGATCCGGTGCAGACCAGCGCGCTCATGGAACAGGTCGGCATCCTCCAACAGGTCGGCATACGCGTCGTGCTGATTCACGGCGGCGGCCCGCAGTCGACCGAGCTCGCCACGGCGCTCGGACTCGATACGACGTTCGTCGAGGGCCGGCGCGTCACCGATGGCGCATCCCTGGATGTCGCGACCATGGTCCTGAACGGCCAGATCAATACGCGCATATTGGCTGCCTGTCGCGACCTCGAGATACCCGCGGTCGGCATCAGCGGCGTCGACGCCGGTTTGATCCGCGCACACAAGCGCCCGCCCGTCGAACGCGAAGGGGATGCGCCGATCGATTACGGTTTTGTCGGCGATATCGAGTCGGTCGAAGCCGATATTCTGCAAAAGCAACTCGACAACGGCCTGATGCCCGTCGTTAGTCCCTTGTCCTGTGACCAGTCCGGCACGCTGCTGAACATCAACGCGGATACGGTGGCTGCAGCCATCGCCGCAGAACTTGGCGCGGAGAAGCTGATCCTGCTCACGGGCGCGCCCGGAGTGCTGGAGAACGCCGGCGACCCCCAATCGCTGATCAGTTACATCGATCGCAAGCATCTCGACAAGCTGCGCGATGACGGCAAGCTCGCCGACGGCATGCTGCCGAAGGCGGCCGCCATCGACGCCGCGCTCGCGAACGGCGTCAGTCGCGTTCACGTCATCTCGTACAGCGTGCCCGACAGCCTGTTGCTCGAAGTATTCACAAACGAAGGTACCGGGACCCTCGTGGTCAACGACATCGCTGCACTGACGCCCGCGGAACAGGGTGACGAGTCATGACCCGCCTCTGGGAGAAAGGGCTGCCGCTGGACGAGCGCGTCCTGCGCTATACCGCGGGCGAGGATCACCGGCTCGATGCACGGCTCGTGCCTTACGACGTCAGGGGCTCGATCGCCCACGCCGAGATGCTGGCCGAAACCGGGCTCATCAGTGATGAGGACGCAGCTGCGATTCGTGATGGCCTGAACGAACTCGAGAGGGAATTCGCCAACGAGGACTGGCACATCGCGCTCGGGGACGAGGATTGTCATACCGCACTCGAATCCCGGCTGACCCAGAATATCGGCGACGCGGGCGCAAGGCTGCATCTCGGTCGGTCGCGCAACGACCAAGTGTTGACGGCGCTGCGTCTGTATATGCGGGATGCGGCATCGGACCTTGCCACGCGTATCAGCAATCTGCGGAAATCCGTTGCTTCCCTGGGCAAGCGTCACGGCGCCGTAAAACTTCCCGGCTATACCCACATGCAGCATGCGATGCCGTCATCGGTCGCGTTGTGGTGCGGCGCCTTCGACGAAGCCTTCGCCGACGCGATGGCCGGCCTAGGTGCCGCGCAGCGTCGTATCGGCAAGAATCCGCTCGGCAGTGCCGCCGGCTACGGCACACCCGGCCTGCCGCTCGATCGGGATTCGACAACCAGCAAACTCGGTTTCGGCGAAAAACAGGACCCCGTCACGGCCGCACAACTCTCGCGCGGCAAGGCCGAGAGCGCATTGCTGTTCGAGATCACGCTATTGCTCAACGACATCAGCCGCATGGCAACCGATCTCCTGCTTTTCTATACGCAGGAGTTCGGCTACATAAAGCTCGCCTCGGACGCAACGACGGGCTCGTCGATCATGCCGCAGAAGCGCAACCC
>JABAOE010008520.1_pt1 | contig 20703 bp, 20 predicted proteins | sample 7062141 | NCBI WGS metagenome assembly JABAOE01 (sample SAMN14538627, study PRJNA623070) | marine sediment metagenome | biome: marine biome [ENVO:00000428]; feature: marine pelagic biome [ENVO:01000023]; material: deep marine sediment [ENVO:00002113] | place: India: Gulf of Khambhat ... | reverse complement strand
CAGCTTTCTTTGCAGTCTTTTTTGCCATTGAATGTCCTGCCGGCGAATCACGCGCTTCGCCCAGCTTTGTCTTATAGATGGTGGCTCAGAGCCTGCCAATGAAGGCCGGGGCGGGCGAAATCTGCTTCATAGCGGCGTGATTTCGCCCGATTGCACGTAAAAATGCTGCAAATCGGAGTTGCTGCCGGCAAAAAGCGTGGCATCGGTGCCGGTCATCAGCGCCTGGCAGCCCAGTTGCGTCAGGCGGGCGAACAGGGCGGCGCGACGGTCACGATCAAGATGCGCGGCGACCTCGTCAAGCAGCAGGATCGGCGTCATGGCGGATATCTGCGCTACCAGGCCGGCATGGGCGAGGATCAGGCCGATCAGCAGCGCCTTCTGCTCGCCGGTCGACGATTGCGCCGCCGGCATCGCCTTTTCGGCAAAGGTCACGGCAAGGTCGCTGCGATGCGGTCCGGCAAGCGTTCGCCCGGCAGCGCGGTCGCGGGCACGGGCGGCAGCCAGGGCATGGCGATAGGCGTCCTCGCTCTGGCTGGCCGGGCGGCCGAGATAACCCTCGTCAAAGTCGCCGGCAAGGGCCAGCCCGGCAAGCGGGAAGCCGGTGCCGTCTGCCGCCTGGCCGGTCATGCGGCCGGCGAGAAGCCCGACCGTCTCGGCGCGGGCGATGGCAACGGCCAGCGCCTTTTCGGCAAGCTGCGCCTCAATGACGTCAAGCAGCGCCGGCGCGCCGTCCTCCGCAAGCAGCCGGTTGCGGCTGGCCAGCAGCTTTTCCAATTCGCCGACGCGGCGGCCATGGCCGGGATCGACAGCCAGGACCAGACGGTCAAGGAAGCGGCGGCGGTCGCCGGCGGGGCCGGTGAACAGGCCGTCCATGGCCGGCGTCAGCCACAGCACGCGCAGATAATCAAGCAGGCTCTCGGCGTTGGCATCGGCGCCGTCGATGCGAATTCTGCGACCGCGTTCGCGAAGCTGCGGCGCGGCGGCAAGACCGGTACCGATGCGCACCGCCGCGCCGTCGCGCTCAAGATCGGCTGCAACAGCCCAGCCGGCCGGGGCGCCGCTGCGGATCAGCGCCTCATAGGGGGCGCGGCGCAGGCCGCGACCGGGGGTGAGAAGCGAGATCGCCTCCAGGCAATTGGTCTTGCCGGCGCCGTTGGGGCCGGTCAGCGCGACCAGCGGCGCGGCAAGGTCGAGCGAAAGCGAGGCATAGTTGCGGAAATCGGTCAGCTTAAGGCCGGTCAGCGCCACCTTGACCGGCCTGGCAACCGGCACAGCGCTGGCGCTCATCAGACCGTCATTGATCGCGCGTCGGCCGGTCAAACCCGCATGGGCATCAGCACATAAAGGGCCTGGCTGTCGTCCTTGTCGTGGATCAGGGTCGGAGAGCCGGGATCGGCAAGGCGGAATTCGGCGGTGTCGCTGGTCAACTGGTCGGCGATGTCGAGGAGATAGCGGGAATTGAAGCCGATCTCCAGCGGCTCGGCGTCGTAGTCGGCCGGAATCTCGTCGCTGGCGCTGCCGGAATCGGGGTTGTTGACGGCAAGCGCCAGGGTGTCCTCAGAAAGGCTGAGCTTGACGGCCCGGCCGCGATCGGAGGAGATCGTCGAAACCCGGTCGACGGCGTTCTTGAAGGTTGCCTTGTCGAGGGTGAGGATCTTGTCGTTGCCGGTGGGAATGACGCGCTCATAATCGGGAAATGTGCCGTCGATCAGCTTGGAGGTGAGAACGACGGAACCGATGGTCAACCGGATCTTGGCGTCTGAGAGTTCCACTTGCGCGACCGCATCGGGATCCTCAAGCAGTTTCTGGATCTCGCCGACGGTCTTGCGCGGAATGATAATGCCGGGCATGCCGGCGCTGCCGGACGGCGCGTCCATCTCCGCCTTGGCCAGGCGATGACCGTCGGTCGCCACGGCGCGCAGCTTGGCGGCGTCGCCCTCGCCGACGACATGGCAAAAGATGCCGTTCAGATAATAGCGGGTCTCTTCGGTGGAGATGGCAAACTGCGTGCGGTCGATCAAGCGTTTGAGCTGAGGGCCGGGCACGGTGAAGGAGACCGGCAGGTCGCCGGCATTGAGGTCCGGAAAATCGGCGTCGGGCAGCATTTGCAGCAAAAAGCGAGCGCGGCCCGATTGCAGCGTCATTGTCGAACCTTCAGAGGTATCGAGACGGATTTCAGCGCCGTCCGGCAATTTGCGGACAATGTCGTAGAGCATGAGCGCGGGAACCGTCGTCGCGCCGGCCTGTTCGACCATCGCCGGCGCAGCATCGACGATCTCCATGTCCAGATCCGTCGCTTTCAGGGCAAGATCGGCGCCCTCCGCCTTGAGCAGTACGTTGCCAAGGATGGGGATGGTGTTGCGGCGCTCAACGACGCGATGAACGTGGTTCAGGGCTTTGAGAAGATTGGCCCGTTCGATCGTGACTTTCATGACAGTTCATCCACAAGGCGGCATCATCCAGAATGCGGCTTCGCTTGAAACGGCGCGGATGGCCGGCGGTATTTTATGCCGAATCGCGCAGCAAAACGTGCCACAACGATGGCGGCGGGGGCGCAACTTGGCCTGCCGCGGATGAAAAGACAAGGGGCGCAAACCGCGCCGCGATCCGCCCGGTCAGCGCCGGCCGTTGCGGCCGGGCGAAAGGCGAAAGAACGCGACACAGCCGCCCCGGCCGCACCGACGCGGCGATCAGTCCTGGATGATGCGCCGGAGGAACTCGATCTCCTGAGCCAGCGTCTCGTCGGCGGCGACCATGCCCTCGATCTTGCGCACCGCGTGCAGCACCGTGGTGTGATCGCGGCCGCCGAAGCGCTTGCCGATTTCCGGAAATGACCGCGGCGTCATGGTCTTGGCCAGATACATGGCGATCTGCCGCGGCCGCACGACGGTGCGGGTCCGCCGCGCCGACAAAAGATCGTGGCGGGTGACGTTGTAGTGGCGGGCAACGACCTTCTGGATCTCCTCGATGCGAATGCGGCGCGGCTCGCGGTTGCCGACGAGATCGGCAATCGCCATTTCGGCGCCTTCCATCGTAATCGGGCCGTCGCAGAATTCCGCCCGGCATACCAGGCGGTTCAGCGCGCCGTCGAGATCGCGGCCATTGGTGGTGACGACACTGGCGACATAATCCAGAACCGGTTCGGGAATCAGCAACGACGGATTGCGGTGGCGCGCGGCGTTGAGCCGGGCATCGAGGATGCGGCGGCGGAGACCGGAATCCGGCGCCGCCATGCCGACCGCGACACCGCCCTTCAGGCGCGAACGGACCCGTTCGTCGACGCCCTCAAGCTCCGAAGGCGGCCGATCGGCCGCTACGACGACCTGACGGGCGCTGTCCAGAAGCGCATTCAGCATGTGGCAGAATTCCTGCTGCACGGTCTTGCCGGTCAGGAACTGCATGTCGTCGATTAACAGGATATCGATGGAACGCAGACGCTCCTTGAAATCGAGCGCCGCACGATCGCGCAAGGCGGAGACGAACTGGAAGGCGAAGCGTTCCACCGTGAGATAGAGTACGCGCCGGCCCGGTGCGCTAATCCGCGCTTCATGGGCGATCGCCTGAAGAAGGTGGGTCTTGCCGATGCCGACGCCGGCATGGATGTAAAGCGGATTATAGATCGGCGCGCTGTCTTCGCCCGCCGAGGCGACGGCTCTGGCGGCGCGGTAGGCGACGTCATTGGACTGGCCTTCGCAGAAACTGGCAAATGTCAGCCGGCCATCGAGCGGCGAGCCGGCAAAGCGATCCGTCGCCGTGTCGGTCTCCGCCGGCGGTTCGCGGCCGATGCCGGCCTCGGTCGCCGGTTTGGCATCCGGGATCACCCGCAAAGCGCTGCGTTCCTCAACATCGACGCGCTGCACCGCGGCGTTTTCGTGCTGCCAAAGCTGCACCATGCGATCGGCGTAGTGGGATTTGATCCAGCCTTTCAAAAACCGGGTCGGCGCCGACAAACGCACCACGCCGGCGGTCAGATCCTCAAACTCGACCCGCGAAAACCATGAATTGAAAACGTCTTCGCCCAGCTCACTGCGCAGCCTCAGCCGGACGCGCTGCCACGCTGCATTGTCATTCCGATTGCCCTGATCTTCGCCATTGTCGCCCATTTGCTCCTGCTTCTTCTTGCGAGCTGCCCCTGCCGCCATAAATTCGGCCTCCTCAGTGTTTTCCGGGCCTGCCCCCCTGCGGCAGGTCCGGTTTGTTTTCAGGGCTGGCGCCACGGCAGGCCCGCCGCTTTCCAGCCATTTATTTTTCCCCTTTGCCCGTTCTCGTCATGACCGCCCTCAAAACCGTCGACGACATTGAAACAATTGCCGTAGCCGGCGGCCGTCATGACCGCTGCCGCAGCGGCGCTGCGATTGCCTGACCGGCACAGAAAATACAGCTCAGCGTCCCGCCTCACGCCCTGCTCGGCGAGCGCTCTGTCAAGCGAATCGGCAAAATCCGGATCGACCTGCATTGCCGGGAAATCCTGCCAGGCGGCAAAAACCGGCTGCTTGCCGATCGATGACAAATCGGAGGTTCCGACAAAGGTCCATTCGGCGCGGCTGCGAACGTCGATCAAGACGCTATCGGCGTTGTCGGCAAGACGCTGCCAAACCTCCTTGGAAACCAGATCCGCCTTGTAACCGCCAACACTCATCGCAATCAGCAAACCTCTCCAAGCCGAACCGGCCCCAACTTCGTCACACGTTACGAATATCCGGCTTATGGCCAGGACTGAGACGAAACATCCGGGGAGATGTTTTCAGGACGCAGACAGATTTACCCACCGCCATATTCTTGGAAAAACGCGCAGCCAACCCCCGTCGCCCAAAGCAATACTTCCATTGCTTCGCGTTCTTCCGTTAATTATTTAAGGCTGCCGGGTCACCCCGTCTGCATCCCAACGATACACAAGCCATTTATTGCGGCAACGGGGGTCGGAGCCCAAAATTCCCGGATTTCGGGGCTTTGTGCCGCATCCGCGGCGCTGTCGGGCGGGCGATGGGGGAGCACAAATCGTTGAGACTCAAGGCGATCACGGCATGGTCCACGCATTCGCGACGACCGGCGGAGGAGGCCTAAAAAAAAATTCTTTTCTTTGAATCCGGACCCGCGTCAGCGGCGAAAATCCGGGCCCGATCTTGAGTCTTGTTTATAACGCGCTGTTTTGCCTGCCTTTTTTTTGCCGCGCTTGGGCGGTCGGACTCCCGCCTCCCGACAGGTCTGCGGCGGCCCGGCGGTAATGGCATTAAGCGGTTGGGTTTTCACGAAAAACGTCTGACGAGAGGAACCGCCAGCGACAAAAGCAAAGCCCTGCGGCAGGTCGGTCAGCCGATGGCGTTGATCCGGCCGGCGAGGCGCGACACCTTGCGGGAAGCGGCATTTTTGTGGATGACGCCCTTGTTGGCGGCGCGGATGATTTCCGGCTGCGCCGCCTTCAGCGCCGCCTCGGCGCCCTGCCGGTCGCCGGCGGCGATGGCTTCCTCCACCTTGCGGACAAAGCCGCGCATGCGCGAGCGCCTGATCTTGTTGATTTGCGTTCTGCGCACGATCTTGCGCGCGGCCTTCTTGGCCGAGGGCGTGTTGGCCATGGGTCTTTCCGTTTGTCCGTAAACGTTACCGATCAGCCGTCTGCATTCGCCCCGACAGCCTTGCGGTGCCGTCACCGCAAGCAGGCCGGAACACAAACGGTCACGGCCTGCCCGCCTTGAGAAGGCCGTGAAAATTCGCCGCCTCTATAGGCGCGCCGGACGGGCTGGTCAACGGCGCAAACGGCGCAAATAGCCAGCCGCCGCGACATTCTGAGCGCCGCCGGCCAGCCTCAGCGGTTCTTGAACTGCGGCTCGCGCTTCTCCACGAAGGCGGCCATGCCCTCCTTCTGGTCCTCGGTGGCAAACAGCGAATGGAACAGCCGCCGCTCAAAGCGCACGCCTTCCGCCATCGTCGTCTCGTAGGCGCGGTTGACGCTTTCCTTGGTCATCAGCACGGCGGGCATGGAGAAGCCGGCGATCTTCTGCGCCACCCTGACGGCCTCGTCGACAAGCTCGCCGGCCGGCACGATGCGCGAGACAAGCCCGGCCCGCTCCGCCTCCTCGGCATCCATCATGCGGCCGGTCAGGCACATCTCCATTGCCTTGGCCTTGCCGATAAACCGGCTGAGGCGCTGGGTGCCGCCGGCGCCGGGCATGACGCCGATGGTGATTTCCGGCTGGCCGAACTTGGCGTTGTCGGCGGCCAGGATGAAATCGCACATCATTGCCAGTTCGCAGCCGCCGCCCAGCGCATAGCCGGCAACGGCTGCGATCAGCGGCTTGCGGCGTTCGCCGATGCGCGCCCAGTCGGCAATGAAGTCGCCCTTATAGGCGGTGATGAAATCGAGCTCCGTCATCTCCTTGATGTCAGCGCCGGCAGCGAATGCCTTTTCCGATCCGGTGACGACGATGGCGCCGATCCTGTCGCTGGCTTCAAAATCGTCGAGCGCCGCGTTCAGTTCGCCGATCAGTTGCGATGACAAGGCGTTGAGAGCCTTGGGCCGGTTGAGCTGGACAAGGCCGACGCGGCCGCGGGTTTCGATGATGATGGTCTCGTAAGCCATGGCGGTCCCCTGAAATCTGATCTGCGATCATGATCGCGACTGAGAGTCTTGCGCTAATGCCTAGTCGCAGCGAGCGGTCCGGACAAGGCCTGTGACGATGCCGGTATCTGACCCCTAGCGCTGGCAGCCGGGGCAGTAAAAGGTCGACCGGCCGGACTGGACAATGCGGCGGATCGTAACGCTGCAGCCAGGCCGCCGGCAGGCCTCACCGGCGCAGTCGTAGACGGCAAAGTCATGCTGGAAATAGCCGAGCGCGCCGTCGGCGCCGACATAATCGCGCAACGAGGAGCCGCCGGCGGCAATGGCATCGGCGATGACGGTGCGAATGGCCTGCGCCAACCGTTCAAGGCGCGCGCTGGCCGTGCCGTCGCGGCGCACCAGCGTGGCGGCGGCGCGGCGCGGCGACAGCCGGGCCCGCCACAGCGCCTCGCAGGCATAGATGTTGCCAAGGCCGGCAACGGTTTTCTGGTCCATGAGCACGGCCTTGAGGGGCGCTGTCCTGCCGGCGAAATGCTTGGCCAGCGCAGCGGCGTTGAGGGCGTTGCCGGTCGGCTCGAGTCCGAGCCCGGCAAACAGCTTGTGGCTGTCGATATGCCGCCGGTCGACCAGCGTCATGAAGCCGAAGCGGCGTGGATCGTTGTAGATCACCGCGCATTTTGCCGTCGTATCGCCGCTGAGGTGCAGCACGACGTGGTCATGGGCGGCGTCCTTGCCGCGCACCAGGCGGAAGCTGTCGCCGGCCACGGCGTCCGTTGCCGGACTTTTGCTGTCGGCCAGGTTATCGGCACAGGCGATGCGGAACGAACCGGACATGCCCAGATGCATGACCAGCACCTCGCCGCTGTCGAGCTCGACCAGCAGATATTTGGCGCGGCGGGAAAGCGCGGTGACGCGGCGACCTGTCAGCCGGGCGGCAAAGCGATCGGGGAAGGGAAAGCGCAAATCGGCGCGGCGCTGCTCCACGGCGGTGATGGTGGCGCCCTCAAGAACCGGCGCAAGGCCGCGACGAACCGTTTCGACCTCCGGCAATTCCGGCATATTAAGCCTTTCTCTGGCGGCCGCAGCGACCTGCAGGCTGGCCTTGCTGCGGCATGGTCTGTAAAGCGGCAATCCGATACCATGGTCCAGCCTCCGATCGCAGCGCAATGGAGGCGAAGTGTCCATGTGCCGGGATAGCTGAGGGNNAACATCTTCGTCGCCAACCGGCGGCCGCGCCTCACAGCAAACGCCGTTCGGCTTCCGGCAGGTGGCGCTCAATGACAAGCAGCAGCTCGTCGATGACGTCTTCCACAGCGTCGCCGGGCGCTATGACCTGATGAACGACGTGATGTCGGGCGGTCTACACCGGCTGTGGAAGGACGCCATGGTGGCGTGGCTGGCGCCACCGCGCCGCGGCGCCTTCGCGGTGGTCGATGTCGCCGGCGGCACCGGTGACATCGCCGCGCGGATCCACCGGCGCTCGCGCGGCAATGCGCGGATAACCGTCGCCGACATCAATGGCTCAATGCTTGCCGTCGGCCGTCAGCGGGCCGAGAAATCCGGCCTGACCGGCATCGATTTTGTCGAGGCCAACGCGGAGGCGCTGCCGTTCGCCGATGCCGGCTTCGATGCCTATACGATCGCCTTCGGCATTCGCAATGTGCCGCGAATCGAGACGGCGCTGGGCGAGGCGTTCCGGGTCCTCAAGCGTGGCGGCCGCTTTCTTTGCCTGGAGTTTTCGCAAGTCGACGTGCCGGTGCTCGACGCGGTCTACGAGACCTATTGCTTTACCGCCATCCCGGCGCTCGGCCAGGTGATCGCCGGTGACCGCGAAGCCTATCGGTATCTGGTGGAGTCGATCCGCACTTTTCCCAACCAGGCGCGGTTTTCGGAAATGATCGGCCGGGCCGGCTTTGCCAGGGTCAGACATCGCAACCTGTCTGGCGGCATCGCCGCGCTGCACTCGGCCTGGAAAATCTAGGGAAGCGCCCGTTGTTCTACGCATTTCGATTGGCGCGTGCCGGCTGGACTGTCGCCCGCTCGGGCGCTTTCGGCTTCGCCGATGCCGATGTCATGCCGCCGGGCGCGGCGCGCATGGTGCGGCTGGCGCGGATGATTGAGCCGCGCGACCTTTCCGGCGGCGAGCGCGGGCGGCGGCTTTCCGACGCGCTCAACCGGCTCGGACCGTCTTATGTCAAGCTTGGCCAGTTCCTGGCGACGCGCGCCGATATCGTCGGGGCGGATGCCGCTGACGCCCTGTCGCAGCTTAAAGACGACATGACGCCGTTTCCTACCGCGGAAGCGCGAGCCATCGTCGAAGCCAATCTCGGGCAGCCGGTCGATGAAATATTTTCCAGCTTTTCCGATGCCGTCGCCGCCGCCTCCATCGCCCAGGTGCACCGGGCCGAATTGCGCAGTAAGAGGAGCGATGAAGAAACCGGCGCGGCCGGGCAGGCCACAGCCGTCGCCGTCAAGGTGCTCAGGCCCGATGCGCGGCGGCGCTTTGCCCGCGACCTGGCGACGTTCTACGTCGCGGCGCGGTTTCTGGAACGGTGGCTGCCGGAAACCAGGCGGCTGAAGCCGGTGAGCGTGGTCCAGACGCTGCAGCGCAGCGTCATATTGGAGATGGACCTGCGGCTGGAAGCGGCGGCGCTGTCGGAAATGGCGGAAAATACCCGCGCTGAGTCCGATTTCCGCGTGCCGGCCGTGGAATGGTCGCTGATGGGCCGCGATGTGCTGGTGACGGAGTGGATTGAGGCGACGCCGCTGTCGCGCCTGGACGCCGTCGACGCGGCCGGCCACGACCGCAAGCGGCTGGCGCAGATCGTCGTCCAGTCGTTCCTGCGCCACGCGCTGCGCGACGGCTTTTTCCACGCCGACATGCATGAGGGCAATCTATTCGTCGATGCCGCCGGCCGGCTGGTCGCCGTCGATCTCGGCATTATGGGTCGCATCGGGCCGCGCGAGCGGCGGTTTTTGGCCGAAATCCTCTATGGCTTCATCTGCCGCGACTACAAGCGCGTCGCCGAAGTGCACTTTGAGGCCGGCTATGTGCCGCCGATCCATTCGGTGGACGATTTCGCCCAGGCGCTGCGCGCCATCGGCGAGCCGATCCACGGTCAGCCGGCCAGCGACATTTCCATGGGAAAACTGCTCGGCCTCCTGTTTGAGATCACCGAGGTCTTCGACATGCAGACGCGTGAGGAGCTGCTGTTTTTGCAAAAGACCATGGTTGTTGTGGAAGGCGTGGCGCGGCGGCTCGATCCGGATTTCGACATGTGGACGACATCTGAGCCGGTCGTCGGCGACTGGATCAAGCGGCATCTGGGACCGGGCGGGCGGATCGAGCAGGCCGGCGAGGGCCTGGCCGCGCTCAGCCGACTGGCCGGTCAACTGCCGGCTATGGCGGAACGGGCAGAGCACATCTCGCGCGAGCTGGACCGCATGGTGGAGCACGGCCTCAGGCTCGACGCAAAGACGGTGCAGGCGATCGCCGCCGCGGAGGCGCGGCAGACACGCTCGGAAAGACGCGCCTTCTGGGTCATCGCCATTTCCGTCGCCGTTATCGCGGCAATCTTCGTCTCGGTGCTATAATCAATCAGCAGGGTGCGAGAGAGGTGTCATGACGGGTTTTGAAGGCAAACGGCTGCTTGTCATCATAGGCGGCGGCATCGCCGCCTATAAGGTGCTGGAGCTGATCCGCCGGCTGAAAGAGCGCGGTGCGAGCGTGCGCACGGTGATGAGCGAGGCGGCGCAGAACTTCATCACGCCGCTGTCGGTCGGCGCGCTGACCAATGAGCGGGTCTTCACCGACCTCTTTGACCTCAACGAGGAACGCGAGATCGGTCATATCCGGCTGTCGCGAGAGGCCGATCTCGTCGTCGTGGCGCCGGCGACCGCCGACCTTATCGCCAAGATGGCCAGCGGCCTGTGCAACGATCTGGCCTCCACCGCGTTGATGGCCACCGACAAGCCGGTTCTCATCGCCCCGGCGATGAACCCGAAAATGTGGCACCACCCGGCAACCCGGCGCAATGTCAGCCAGCTGACGACAGACGGCATCGCGCTGGTCGGCCCGGAAGCCGGCGAGATGGCGGAAAGCGACGAAGCCGGCATCGGCCGCATGGCTGAGCCGGCGACGATCCTGGCGGCGATCGAGCAGCATCTGGCGCCGGCGCAACCGCTGAAGGGTCGCCGCGCCATCGTCACCTCGGGGCCGACGCACGAGCCGATCGATCCGGTGCGCTTTATCGCCAACCGCTCGTCGGGCAAGCAGGGCCATGCCATCGCTGCGGCGCTGGCGGCGGCCGGCGCCGACGTGACTCTGGTGGCCGGGCCGGTGGCGCTGGCGCCGCCGGAAGGCGTAACCACCATTGCCGTGGAAACCGCTGAGGAGATGCTCGCTCACGTCGAGGCGGCGCTGCCGGCCGATATCGCCGTCATGGCGGCGGCGGTCGCCGACTGGCGGGTGGCGAAGGCGGCCGACAAGAAGATCAAGAAGACCGGCAAGACGCCGCCAAAGCTGGTGCTGACGCAGAATCCCGATATTCTCGCAACGGTGGCAGGTCACGGCAACCGCCCGGAACTGGTGATCGGATTCGCTGCCGAAACGAACAATCTCGTGAAGAACGCAAAAAGCAAACTGGCGGCCAAGGGCTGCGACTGGATCGTCGCCAACGACGTCTCGGCGCAAGGCGGCGTTGCCGGCGGCGTCATGGGCAGCGATCGCAACCGGGTGCATCTGGTGAGCGTCGGCGGCGACGATGCCTGGCCGGAAATGAGCAAGGCCGATGTCGCGGCGCGGCTGGTGGAGGAAATCGCCGCGCATTTCGGCGACGACCGGCCGCGCCGGCGCGACGAAGCGGAAGCGCATCCCTCGTGAGCGTCACCGTCGCTGTCTGCGTCGTGGCCGATGGCGAGGGCCTGCCGCTGCCTGACTATGCCAGCGCCGGCGCCGCCGGCCTTGACCTTTATGCGGCGATTAAGGCGACGGCGCCGCTCGTTCTGGCGCCGGGCGAGCGGGCGCTGCTGCCGACCGGGCTCAAAATTGCGCTGCCGGCCGGCTTTGAGGCGCAGGTGCGGCCACGCTCCGGTCTGGCCGTCAAGCATGGCGTGACGGTGCTCAACGCGCCGGGCACCATCGATGCCGATTATCGCGGCGAGGTCATGGTGGCGCTGATCAACCACGGCGCCCAGCCGTTTACCGTGGAGCGCGGCATGCGAATCGCCCAGCTTGTCGTCGCGCCTGTCACCCGGGCAAGCCTGCGTCAAGTCATCGACCTCGACGAGACGACACGCGGCGGCGGCGGCTTCGGCTCCACCGGGCTGGCCGGTCAGGTCAAAGCAGCAGTGCCGGACCGCAATGCGCCGGACTGAAAACTGAGTCAGTCAAACAACTGAAAACAGCGGATTTTGGGCGAGCGCCGGCCGGTCGCCGATTCAAAGGGCTTTCACGAGCCGCCCTGGATGATTATCTCGGTGGACCATGGCTCACTACGATCGCATCGTCATTCTCACCGGCGCCGGGCTGTCGGCGGAATCGGGGCTCAGCACATTCCGCGACAGCGACGGCATCTGGGCGAAGCACAATATCGACGACGTGGCGACGCCGCAGGCTTTCGCCCGCAACCCGCAGGCCGTTCTGGATTTCTACAACGCCCGCCGCCAGAAGGCGCGCGGGGTCAGGCCGAACGCCGCACATCAGGCGCTGGCGCGGCTGGAGGCTGACTTTCCGGGTGAGGTGCTGACGGTTACCCAGAACATCGATCCCCTGCACGAATGGGCAGGCACGAGAAAGCTGATTCACATGCATGGCGAAATCCTCAAGGCGCTGTGCGCGCATTGCGGCACGCGGCGGCCCTGGGACGGCGATCTCGGCATCGATGTGGTGTGCAGCGCCTGCAACAAGGCCGGCGGCATGCGTCCGGATGTCGTCTGGTTCGGCGAGATGCCCTACCGGCTGGAGGAGATCTACGACGCCCTGAGCAGGTGCGATCTTTTCGTCTCCATCGGCACCAGCGGCAATGTCTATCCCGCCGCCGGCTTCGTGGCCGAGGCGCGCGCGGCGGGCGCCCATACGGTGGAACTCAATCTGGAACCGTCGGAGGGAATTTGCCTGTTTGCCGAGGCCGTCCACGGCAAGGCGACCGAGGTCGTGCCGGCCTATGTAGACAAGCTGTTGAAAGCCTGACGGCGGAGATGGTCGCCGCCGCGAGACGGACAATCGTTGCTAGAGCGTCTTGCCGGCGAATTTGCAGATGTCGGAGATCACGCAGGCCGGGCAATCGGGCTTGCGCGCCTTGCAGACATAGCGGCCGTGCAGGATCAGCCAGTGGTGGGCATGCAGGCGGTAGCGCTCCGGCACGACGCGCTCAAGGCCCTGCTCGACCGCCAGCGGATCGTTGCCCGGCGCCAGGCCGGTGCGGTTGGCGACCCGGAAGATGTGGGTGTCGACGGCGATCGTCGGCTGCCGAAAGGCGGTGTTGAGAACGACATTGGCGGTCTTGCGACCGACGCCGGGCAGCTTTTCCAGTGCGGCGCGGTCGGCCGGCACGTTGCCGCCGTGATCCTCAATCAGCCGTTTTGACAGCGCAATGACGTTTTTTGCCTTGTTGCGGTAAAGCCCGATCGTCCTGATCGCTTCGCGCAGCCGCTCTTCGCCGAGCGCCAGCATCTTTTGCGGCGTATCGGCAACGGCGAAAAGCGGCCCGGTTGCCTTGTTGACGCCGACGTCGGTGGCCTGCGCCGACAGCACGACAGCGACAAGCAGCGTATAGGGATTGATATAGTCCAATTCGCCGCGCGGCTCGGGCATCTTTTCTTCAAGCCGGGCAAACAGGGTGTCGATCTCGGTGCGGCTGAGCCGGGTGCGGCGGAGCGGCCCTTTGCGGCGGGAATTGCGCGTCGGCATCTTTGCCGGGGCGCGGCTCTTGTTCTGCGATAGGGGCGTGCTCTTTGTCATGACGCCTCTATATTGACCGGATATGGCCGAACGCAACGACCCGATTCGCGAATTCGATGCCGGAACCGGCAGCGGCATCGGCAGGACCGGCGGCGAGCCGGTCTTTTCAGCAACGCTGAGGCCGCACCGTTCGCTCGGCCCGGAAGGCCTTGCGATGCTGATGGCGCTTGTCGGCGGCGCCTGCCTGATCGCCAGCCTCGTCTTCTGGTCGCTTGGCGCCTGGCCCGTCGTCGGCTTTCTCGGCCTCGACATCGCCATCGTCTGGTTCGCCTTCAGCCACAATCTGCGGGCGGCGCGCGCCTTTGAGGTGGTCACCGTGTCGCGCACGGCGCTGACCATCCGCAAGGTGGCGCCGGGCGGCCGGGTCCGCGAAATCAGAATAAATCCCTTGTGGGCCAGGCTGGAGGTGACCGATCGCGGCAAGGACGGGGTCGGCGCGATCACGGTGCGTGCCCGCGAAAAGGTGGTGCCGGTCGGCGTCTTTCTCAATCGCGACGAACGCAAGAGCTTTGCCCGCGCCTTCGGCGCTGCGCTCTACCAGGCGCAGCGCTAGAATTTCGCATTTTCGTCAAGAATCGGGTGGCCCCGGGCGCTCTCCTGCCGCACATTGGCGCCATCATGGAGGCAATGATGATAGAAACAGGCGGCCCAGCGAAAGCCGCGCCGCCGGCGCCTCGCCCGGTGCCGGCCGGCGATTATGCGATCGTCCGCAAGGTCATTGAGCACCTCAGCGAGAGCTGGCGCAAGCAGCCGTCGCTGCAGGCCATTGCGGCGCATGTCGGCATGGAGCCGACGCGCCTGCAGAAGCTGTTCACGCGCTGGGCGGGACTGTCGCCGAAGGCCTTTCTGCAGGCCGTGACGCTCGACCATGCGCGTGGCCTGCTGCAACAATCGGCAACAGTGCTGGACACGACCTATGAGGTCGGCCTTTCCGGGCCGGGCCGGCTGCACGATCTGTTCGTCACCCACGAGGCGATTACGCCAGGCGCCTACCGGGCACGCGGCGCCGGCCTGACGATCGACTACGGATACCATGCCTCGCCATTCGGCACGGCGCTCATCATGACGACGCAATACGGTCTGGCCGGACTGGCCTTCGCCGATCCCGATGCCGGCACGGCCGGCGAGGACGCGGCATTTGCCGACATAGCCGGGCGCTGGCCCAAGGCCGGCTTTGTCCGCAATGACGCGGCAACGGCAGCGCTGGCACGCCGCATCTTCGATCCGGCAATGTGGCGATCCGAGCAGCCGCTCAGGATCGTGATGATCGGCACGGATTTCGAGGTCAGGGTCTGGGAGACGCTGCTCAACATCCCGCTCGGCAAGGCGACGACCTATGCCGATGTCGCCCGCCATATCGACAGGCCGAAGGCGGCGCGTGCCGTCGGCGCCGCGGTCGGCCGCAACCCGATCTCCTTTGTGGTGCCGTGCCACCGGGTGCTGGGTCGCTCCGGCAGCCTGACCGGATATCATTGGGGTTTGACGCGAAAACGCGCTATACTTGGTTGGGAAGCAGGCCTTGCCGCCTCGCAGCCGGCAAAAGCCGCGTAAACGCCTGCACAAGCGCCGCTGCAACGGCTTGACGCAGCCGGCCTGGGCGCCCATTTCCCGTTATGGCGGCAAACCGGCGGGATTGCCGGCCGGACGGACGGCCGTATATAGAGGGCCAAAGGAACGAATCTGCCATGTTCATCCAGACCGAAGAAACGCCGAATCCGACGACGCTGAAGTTCATTCCCGGCGGCATCGTGCTGGCTGAGGGAACGCGCGACTTTCGCAGTGCGGAGGAAGCTGAAGTCTCGCCGCTGGCGTCGCGCGTCTTCGCCATTGACGGCGTCACCGGCGTGNNCACCGTAACAAAGAACGAGACCGACTGGCCGCAGATCAAGCCGGCCGTGCTGGGCGCCATCATGGAACATTACATGTCCGGCGCGCCGGTGCTGTCGGGCGAAGGCGGCGCCGAAACGGCCGGCGAGTTCTTCGACGAGGCCGATGCCGACACCGTGACGGTGATCAAGGAGCTGATCGATACGCGGGTTCGTCCAGCGGTCGCCAATGACGGCGGCGACATCACCTTCCAGGGCTACAAGGACGGCGTCGTCTACCTGCATATGCGCGGCGCCTGCGCCGGCTGCCCGTCCTCCACGGCGACGCTGAAACACGGCATCGAAAACCTGCTGAAGCACTTCGTCCCCGACGTGCAGGAAGTGCGCCCGATCTAGGCAGCGGCCGCCATCGCTCATCTCGACAGGTCCGGCTGACGGCGCTAAGCGATCGGCATGATCGTGCTTGCGCTTGACACCGCGGCGGAGAACTGCGCCGTCGCCCTGGCCGAAGCCGGCGACGGCCTCAGCCTGCTGGCGCGGCGCGAGGAGGCGGTCGGGCGCGGCCATGCGGAGCGGCTGATGCCGATGATCGGCGAGGCGCTGGACGAAGCCGGCCTGGCGTTTGCCGACCTTCAGCTGATCGCCGTCACCACCGGCCCCGGCTCCTTTACCGGTACCCGGATCGGCGTCGCGGCGGCGCGCGGCCTGGCGCTGGCGCTCGCCATCCCGGCGGTTGGCGTCAGCGTGCTCGATGCCCTGATTGCAGCCGTGCCGGACACGGAGCCCGGCCTCGTCGTGGCGGCGCTTGATGCAAGGCGCGGCGAGATCTATGCCAAGGCGGTCAAAGCGGGCGGCGCGCCCGCAACCGGCACGACATTTCTGGAAGCGCAGGTGACGACGGCGGCCGCTCTTGCAAAAGCGATTGCAGCAGCGGGCGGCGAACCGATCGTCCTCACCGGCTCGGCGGCGGCAATGGTTGCCGGGATGCTCGGCGATACCGGCATCCAGGCCGGCATCGCCGGCCAGGCCACCTACGCCGATATTGCCGCCGTGGCGGCCTTGGCGGCGCATGCGGAGTGCGGATCGCCGCCGGTGCCGCTCTATTTGCGGGCACCGGACGCCAAGCCGCAGACGGCTTTGGCAGTGGCGCGAAAATGATCGGCAAAGGCCTCGGATTGGGCAGAATTCTGAGCCGGCCGGAGATTGTCGTCCGGCAGGCCTTTGCGGAGGATGCGGCGGTGATCGCGGCGATCCATGGCGCGGCCTTCCGGCGAGGCTGGAGCGACGGCGAAATCGAGGCGCTGATGCGCCAGGACAATGTCGCGGCGCTGGTCGCCGAATACCGCACCGCCTTCGGCCATCGCAGCGCTGCCGGTTTCGTTCTCGTCCGCAGCGCTGCCGACGAGGCGGAGATCCTGACCATCGCCGTCAGTCCGACAAACCGGCGACGCGGCATCGGGCGAGCACTGATGGAGGAGGCGATCCGCCGCCTCTACAGCGAGCGGATCGGCAGCCTTTTTCTGGAGGTCGACAGCGGCAACCGGGCGGCGATCGCGCTTTACGAAGCGCTTGGTTTTGTCGCCGTCGGCGAACGAAGCGGCTATTATGCGCAAGGCGCCTCGGCGGCGCGCAGCGCGCTTGTCATGCGCCGGGACATCGGCTAGGCCGTGCGCCTATCGACGGGCGGGACCGGATGTGAGCGGCAACATGGCAAGCAATCTGGAAGCGGAATGCATCGCCAAGGGCATGCGGATGACCGAACAGCGGCGCGTTATTGCGCGGGTTCTGGATGCTTCCAACGACCATCCCGACGTGGAGGAGCTTTACCGGCGCGCCTCGATCGTCGATCCGCATATATCGATCTCCACCGTCTACCGGACCGTCAGGATGTTTGAGGACGCCGGCATTATCGAGCGTCATGAATTCGGCGACGGCCGGTCGCGTTACGAGACCATTCCTGACGAGCACCACGACCACCTCATCGATCTGCGCAGCGGCAAGGTGATCGAGTTCCGCGACGAGGAGATCGAACGGCTGCAGGAGCGTATCGCCAGGCGGCTCGGCTACCGGCTGGTCGACCACCGGCTGGAGCTCTACGCGGTGCCGCGCGACGGCGACAAGGCGAATGACTGACCGCCGATGATCGGTACCATTCGATTGGCGGCCACCATCGTCCTGGCAACGGTCTCGCTGCTGGCGCTGTTGCCGTTTCACTTCATCGCCCTCGCCGTCGGCGGCCAGAATGCCGGCGCGGTTACGGTGCGCTGGCACCGCTTCGTGCTGTTCGTGATGGGCATCAAAGTGAAGGTGCGCGGCGCCCAGGCGCCCGGCCGACCGCTGCTGTTGTTGTCCAATCACATGTCGTGGCTCGATATTCCGGTGCTGGCGAGTCTGGCGCCGGTCTCATTCGTCGCCAAGCAGGAGGTCGCCGGCTGGCCGGTGATCGGCTGGCTGGCGAAGCTGCAGCGCTCCGTTTTCGTCGACCGCCAGCGCCGGCACAGGACCGGTCATGTGGCCGACCAGGTTGCCGGGCGGTTGGCGCGCGGCGACATCATCGTGCTTTTTGCCGAGGGCACATCGAGCGACGGCAACCGGGTGCTGCCGTTCCGCTCCGCCCTGATCGGCGCGGCGCACAAGGCCATGGACGGCAAAGGTGGCGCCACGGTGCAGCCGGTCGCCCTGGCCTATACGCGCATGCAGGGCCTGCCGCTCGGCCGCCAGCACAGGACCAAGGTCTCCTGGTTCGGCGATATGGACCTGGCGCCGCATCTGAAGGCCGTGCTGTCGAGCGGCGCCATCGATGTGGAGGTGGTGTTCGGGCCGGCCCATGAGCTGACTTCGCAGACCGACCGCAAGGCGGTTGCGGCGGAAGCCGGGGCGTTCGTCAAAGCGACGGTCGCCCGGCTGAATGCCGGCCATGAACCGGCGCCGACGGCCGGGACGGCGTGAGCGGTGGCCGGCCGCTTGCGGCGCATCTGTGCGCCCGGCTGCCCGGCGGCGACCTCTGGCGGATCGCCACCAGATGGGCTAAAGGGCGGATGTCAGACCTGTCACGATGAGTGGTTCCGCCCTCCATGAGCGAGGCGAAAAAGACAGTCTTTATCAAGACCTATGGCTGCCAGATGAACGTCTACGATTCGACCCGTATGGCGGACGTGCTGGCGCGCGAAAACTATCGGCCGGTCGGGTCGCCCGAAACGGCCGACCTGGTGGTGCTCAACACCTGCCATATCCGTGAAAAGGCGGCCGAAAAGGTCTATTCGGAGGTCGGCCGGTTGAAGCCGCTGAAGGAGCGGGCCAGGCAGGCCGGGCGCACCATGCAGATCGCCGTCGCCGGCTGCGTCGCCCAGGCGGAAGGCGAGGAGATCGTGGCGCGGGCGCCGATCGTCGACGCGGTGATCGGGCCGCAAAGCTACCACCGGCTGCCGGCGGTGCTGGCGCGCGCTGCACAGGGCGGACCGGCAATCGAAACCGACTTTCCCGACGAGGACAAGTTTGATCACCTGCCGCGGATCGGCGGCGCGGCAATTGCGCCGGCCGGGGCCGGCGGCCCGGTCAGCGCGTTTTTGACGGTACAGGAGGGCTGCGACAAGTTCTGCAGCTTCTGCGTCGTCCCCTATACGCGTGGCGCGGAAGCCTCGCGGCCGGTGGCGCAGATCGTCTCGGAAGCCGAACGACACGTTGCGCGCGGCGCCCGCGAGATCATGCTGCTTGGCCAGAACGTCAACGCCTATCACGGCGCCGGCCCGGATGGCGAGGACTGGTCGCTGGCGCGACTGCTGGCGCGTCTGTCGGAGATTTCCGGCCTGGAACGGCTGCGCTATACGACCAGCCACCCGCTCGACATGAGCGGCGAGCTGATTGCGGCGCATCGCGACCTGGGCAAGCTAATGCCCTATCTGCATCTGCCGGCGCAGTCGGGCTCGGACCGGATTCTGGCGGCCATGAAGCGCCGGCATTCAGCCGATGATTACCGGCGGCTTGTGGAGAAACTGCGCAAGGCGCGGCCCGATCTGGCGCTGTCGGGCGATTTCATCGTCGGCTTTCCCGGCGAAAGCGACAGCGATTTTGAGGAGACGATGCGGCTGGTCGCCGATGTCGGCTATGCCCAGGCCTATTCCTTCAAATACAGCCCGCGACCGGGCACGCCGGCGGCCGATGCGGCCGACCAGGTTGCCGGGCCGGTCAAGGCGGCGCGACTGCACGAGCTGCAGGCGCTTTTGCACAGCCAGCAGACGGCCTTCAACGCCGCCATGCAGGGCCGCACCGTCGATGTCCTTGTGGAAAAGCCCGGCCGCAAGCCGGGCCAGCTCGTCGGCCGCTCGCCGTGGCTGCAGGCGGTTCAGCTCGACGCGCCGGCCGACATTGTCGGCACCATTCAGCCGGTGCGGATCGAGGCGATCGGCGCCAACAGCCTGTTCGGATCGCTGGCCCGGCCGGCCGCGGCGGGTCGGGCGCCGGCGCGCCGGCCGGACAGCATCGGGGCGATCGCCTGATGGCAGATACCGGCGGCATGCCCGCTGCGGAGAACGAGCAGGGCCAGCAGAAGCTCGATCTCGTATTCGACGACAATCGTCTGGCCGGCGCGTTGTTCGGCGAGTTCGACCAGAATCTGGCGCTGATCGAAAAGCGCATCGGCGTCGACGCGGTGGCCCGCGGCAATTTGGTGACCCTGACGGGCACGCCTGACCAAGTCGGCCGGGCGCAGCGAGTGCTGGAATCGCTCTATGACCGGCTGATGGAAGGCCATGACATCGCCGCCGGCGATGTGGAAGGCGCCGTGCGCATGGCCGACGCGCCGGTCGAGCAGCTCTCATTGCCGACGCTGGATGAATCGGCACGCCGTCAGTTTTCCTCAATCGCTACCCGCAAGCGGTCGGTGGTGGCGCGCACGCCGATGCAGGACGCCTATATTCGCGCCATGGACCGCTGCGAGCTGGTCTTCGCCATCGGCCCGGCCGGCACCGGCAAGACCTATCTGGCGGTTGCCCTGGCGGCGGCCTATCTGGAGCGCGGCGATGTTGATCGCATCATCCTGTCGCGCCCGGCCGTGGAGGCCGGCGAGCGGCTCGGCTTCCTGCCCGGCGACATGCGCGAGAAGGTCGATCCCTATCTGCGGCCGCTCTATGACGCGCTCTACGACATGATGCCGGCGGAAAAGATCGAGCGCGGCATGCAATCGGGAGTGATCGAGGTGGCGCCGCTGGCCTTCATGCGCGGCCGGACGCTGACGCATTGTTTCGTGATCCTCGACGAGGCGCAGAACACCACGTCGATGCAGATGAAGATGTTTCTGACGCGACTGGGCGAGAACGCCAAGATGGTTGTTACCGGCGACCCCTCGCAGATCGATCTGCCGG
>JABAOE010010863.1_pt7 | contig 20706 bp, 18 predicted proteins | sample 7062141 | NCBI WGS metagenome assembly JABAOE01 (sample SAMN14538627, study PRJNA623070) | marine sediment metagenome | biome: marine biome [ENVO:00000428]; feature: marine pelagic biome [ENVO:01000023]; material: deep marine sediment [ENVO:00002113] | place: India: Gulf of Khambhat ... | reverse complement strand
TGGGCTACGGAGGCGGGTTTTACGATGCAGCGATCGGCACGACGCGGGTTGGTATCCCGAAAGTTGCGGCTGCTTTCAGCGTGCAGATTGTTGACTCACTCCCGGTCGAAGCCCACGATCGGCGAGTTGACCTGATCGTGACCGAAGATGCCGAGTACGGTGCGCGACAGCGAGATGCTTCGAGCAGCGATAATTGATGAGCGACACGTAGCGCCGGTGTTGAATCGTGTCTTTCCGGTATGTTGTCCACGTACTCAGCGCCGCGGGTATTTCTGACGAACTGCTAGAGACCAATGGCGGCAAGGGTTCGCTCAGTTGCGCCGCGATGCATTTGCATGAAGCGCCGGCCCGCCTCACCGATTTCTTCCGCTCGCGCTCGATTGGCGAGCAGCATGGAAACAGTTGCTGCCAACATTGATGCGTTCGCTACCCGCAATGCGGCGCCAGCCTCGACGGCCTGTTCGGTTGCCTCTTCGAAATTGAACGTGTGTGGTCCGACGATCACTGGTTTGCCGACGGCACACGCTTCCAACAGATTCTGCCCGCCCAGTGGCAGCAGGCTGCCGCCGACGAAGGCGACATCGCAGGCAGCGTAATAGGCAAATAGTTCACCCATCGAATCACCAATGACCACGCGGGTCGCGGCGTCAATCGGCCGCCCTTCGCTGCGTCGTTGAAAGGGCATGCCCGACCCGCGCAGCAAGTCCGCCACGGCATCGAAGCGCTGCGGATGCCGCGGCACGATCACCAGCAACAATGCCCGCTCCTTGATGTTGCTAATGGCATCGAGCAGCAGGGTTTCTTCACCGTCGCGAGTGCTCGCCGCCAGAAAAACGCGTCGTTGCGCGCCGAACAGTTGTCGCAACTGCCCAGCAAGAACCAGTTGCTCCGTTGGTGCGGAGCGGTCAAATTTCATGTTGCCGGTGACTTCGACCCGGCCCGCGCCAAGCTGTCGATACCGTATCGCGTCGCGATCGGTCTGAGCACAAATGATCTGTAATTCGTCGAGCATTTGGCGCGTCAGTTTCGGAAAGCGCGCATAACGCCGCGCCGAGCGCTCGGATAACCGGGCGTTGAGCAGCTGGATGGCAACGCCCCGGCGATGGCAACGGGCGACCAGCGTTGGCCACAACTCGGTTTCCATTACCAGCGCGCTGACCGGATTGAAGTGGTTCAGAAAACGGTCAACGGCCGGCGTCAAGTCATACGGCAAGTAGCAGCCCAACACGGCTTCACCAAACAGTTCTTGCGCGGTTTCGCGGCCAGTGGGTGTCATGTTGGTCAGCAAAATCTGTTTGTCAGGGTGACGATTGCGCAAGGCGCTGATCAGCGGCTCGGCGGCGCGCGTCTCGCCGACTGAGACGGCATGGATCCAGATGACGGGTAAGTCAGGTTTCCGTCTGTAGAAGCCGAAACGCTCTGGAATGCCGGCCGAGTAGCCACGCTGGCGGCGCGCTCGCACGAGCAGTCGCAGCACAGCCCACGGTACCAGCAACCACATCAGCAGCCGGTAAAAGTGATAGGTCACAACGTGCCCGGTTTGACTTCGCGAATGGCGCTTACGACATCATCAACGCTTGGCGGCTTGCCTAGGTCGCCACGGTAAGCCGTTGGGCCGGGCCCTTGCGGATTGGCGTCGATCGGATTGGAGTCGCAAAAGATACCAACCACCGGGCGCGAGAAAGCGGCTGCCAGATGCATGAGCCCGGTGTCCACCCCGACCACCAGCTCGGCGCCAGCAATTAACGCTGACAACTGATCGAGCGACAGTTTTGGTGCCACCAGCGTGCGACCAGCGCGAACGGCGAGTCGGTCACTGCGCCGCAGTTCGGTGTCATTGCCCCACGGCAGTATGCAACCGAGGCCGGCCGCATTGAGCCGTTCGATTAGATTTAGCCATTGGTCTTCCCCCCACAGTTTTGCCGACCGCGCGGTGGAATGAAGCAGCACACAGTAAGGTCCTTCGATCAAGTTCGGGTTGGGTACTCGTGGCGCAATACCGTACTCAATGAAGTTGTCGAGGTCGTATGAAAAAGCGCGGGCAGCGACCGAACGGTAACGCTCAATCTTGTGCATTTCGGATGGAAACTCGTAACGCGCGTCGTAGAATCGTGACGCCAATGGTTCGCGCGCGGTTCGTGCCGCAAAACCGTGGATTGGACCTTTGGAAAGCCGGGCGAACAGGGCGCTCTTGAGCAATCCCTGGGTATCAATAATGGCGTTGTATCTGAATTGGCGCAGGGCGCGACGGGCAGCCAGGAACTGGCGCCAGTTGTTGACCGACCACGGTGCTTTGCGCCAGCGGCGCAGCGCAATTGCAATGATGCGGTCTACTTCACCGTGCATTTCGACGATTGGTGTGTATTGCTCCTCGACCAGCCAGTGAATGTCAGCATTGGGAAAGTGGTGGCGCACGTCGCTGGCCACCGGCAGATTGTGAATAACGTCGCCGAGAGAAGACGTCTTGACGAGCAGTACCCGCGGATTGCCGTTCGGGCGGCTGCGCTTCAAGATGACTGGTGCTGCGGTTTTTCCGGTAGCCGTCATGTTCTCTTGTAATCGTCTTCAAAGCGCACGATATCGTCTTCTCCCAGATAGTCGCCCGATTGCACTTCGATCAGATAAAGCCGATTGACGCCGACGTTTTCGAGCCGGTGTCGCGTTCCAACGGGGATGTAAGTCGATTCATTTTCCGACAGCATGAAAGTCTCGTCGCCGCGTGTGACTTTGGCACTACCAGACACGACCACCCAATGCTCAGCACGGTGCTTGTGCATTTGCAGCGATAGTTTTTTGCCGGGCTCGACCATGAGCCTCTTGGCCTGGAAGCGTTTGCCGATGTCGATGCCTTCGTAGTACCCCCAGGGCCGGTAGACTCGCTTGTGTACCTGGTATTCGTCGCGCTGCGCACTCTTGAGCTTTTCAACCAACTCCTTTACTCGCTGGGCATGCTGCTTGCGAGTGACCAGAACGGCGTCGGCCGTTTCGATGATGACCATGTCGTCGACGCCGATTGCGGCAACTAGGCGGCTATCAGCGCGGACGTAGGAGCTGCTAACGTCGTCCAAGTGGACGTCGCCGAGGGTGACGTTGCCTGCGGGATCCGCATTCGTTGCTTTCCAAAGCGATGACCATGAGCCAATGTCACTCCAGCCAATGTCGGCCTCGACAACCGTGGCGTCCTCGGTTTTCTCCATGACGGCGTAGTCGATCGATTCGGAGGGGCAGTTGATAAAAGCATCCTTGCCCAACCGGCAAAAGTCGAGATCCTGTTGCCGCGTGTCCCATGATTTGCGGGCAGCTTCCAGGATATCGGGGCGAAATTTCTGCAATTCCTCGAGATAACGCACCGCGCGGAACATGAACATACCGCTGTTCCAGTAAAAACGCCCGGTCGCGACGAACTGCTCGGCCCGCTTCGCGTCCGGTTTCTCGACGAAGCGCGCGACTTTGTAACAATCTGCGGCTCCCTCGCCGCGTTCGATATAGCCGTAGCCGGTCTCCGGTGCGTCCGGGACGATGCCGAAAGTAACCAGTCTGCCTGATTCTGCCTGCTGCAAGCCGCGCTCAATCGCAGCATGGAATTGTTGCTGCTTGCGAATCAGGTGATCGGCGGGAAGCACCAGCATGATTGCGTGGGGAGTCTGTTCCATGGCGGCCATCGCTGCGACGGCAACTGCGGGAGCGGTGTTGCGGCCAGCCGGCTCCAGTACTTGAGTCAACGGCTTGATTCCGATGCGTTGCAATTGGTCGGCGGCGAGAAAGCGGTGTTCCTCGCTACACACCAAGATAGGCCCACTGAGTTCGGGGAGTCCGCGAAGACGTGAAACCGTATCCTGGAGCATTGTCCGTTCCGATACTAACGGCAGGAACTGTTTGGGTAGCAGCGTTCGCGACAGGGGCCAGAGACGGCTTCCGGCCCCGCCCGACAACACAACCGGTATCAGCATAACGGTGGCAAACTCGGTAGCAGAGCGAAATCAGGCAAGCGCTGAAATTTCCGAGCAATGGACGAATCGACTAAAATCATCGGAGCCAACCACTCAGTTTGGCGTTGCCGCAGAGACAACAATAGTGCATGACATCTTCAACGTTCATTTGGACCGGGGGGTGAGATCCATCTCGGTCCACATTAATCGAGGTCCCATGAGTATACCTAACCAGAAGTCGCAGCTCGCATGAGTAAAGTCGCCCTGATCACCGGAATCACCGGACAAGATGGTGCTTACCTCGCTGAATTCTTGCTTGGCAAAGGCTATGTTGTCCACGGTATCAAGCGTCGTACTTCTTTATTCAACACGGATCGCATAGATCACCTCTACCAGGACCCGCACGTCACCAGCAGACGTTTCATTCTTCACTACGGCGACATGACTGACTCGGTCAGCCTGACGCGGGTCATTCAACAGGTTCAGCCTGACGAGATCTATAATCTGGCGGCTCAGAGCCATGTTGCGGTGTCGTTCGAGGAGCCAGAGTACACGGCGAATTCCGATGCACTCGGCACGCTGAGAATGCTAGAGGCGATTCGTATTCTTGGCATGGAAAAGAAAACGCGGTTCTACCAGGCGGCCACGTCCGAGCTCTACGGTCTGGTTCAGGAAACCCCGCAGAAGGAAACCACGCCTTTTTATCCGCGCTCACCGTATGCTGTTGCAAAACTCTATGCGTTCTGGATCACGGTGAATTATCGTGAGGCGTATGGCATGTTCGCCTGTAACGGCATTCTGTTCAATCACGAGTCGCCGACGCGGGGCGAAACCTTCGTCACGCGCAAGATCACGCGCGCCTTGTCGCGCATCAAGCTCGGTTTGCAGGATTGCCTCTATCTAGGCAACCTGGAAGCAAAAAGGGACTGGGGGCACGCGCGCGATTATGCCGAGGCAATGTGGTTGATGCTGCAGCGGGAGGCGGCAGAAGATTTTGTTATCGCGACCGGCCACCAGTACAGCGTTCGCGATTTTGTCTCTGCTGCGGCGGAAGAACTGGGAATGCAAATAAAATGGGAGGGCTCTGGTGTGGAGGAGTGCGGGTTTGACGGTGCTGGTAATTGCATCGTTCGTGTCGATCCCCGTTATTTCAGGCCCACCGAAGTCGAGACATTATTGGGCGACGCAACCAAGGCAAAGCAAAAGCTCGGCTGGACGCCGCGCACCGGTTTCGGCGAACTCGTAGCGGAAATGGTGCGCGAAGACCTGAAATCCGCCGAGCGGGATGAACTGGTCAAGAAGCACGGGTTCTCCGCCTACGACTATCACGAGTAACGATGCGGCCTGACTCCCGAATCTACGTGGCCGGGCACCACGGCCTGGCGGGGTCAGCCATTGTTCGGTGCCTCGCTGCGGCAGGTCATGTGCACATTGTCACGCACACGCACGTTGAGCTTGATCTGACTGATCAAAAGGCAACCCGGGAATTTTTTGAGCGGGAGAAGCCGGAATACGTTTTTCTTGCCGCGGCAAAAGTTGGCGGCATCGTGGCCAACAACACCTATCCGGCCGAATTCATTCAGCAGAACCTGGCGATCCAGACCAACGTGATCCACGAGGCGTGGCGTGCGGGTGTCAAACGGCTGCTGTTTCTCGGCTCGTCATGCATCTACCCGCGTGATTGCCCCCAGCCGATGAAAGAAGCGTATCTGCTGACCGGCCCACTCGAGCCAACCAACCGACCATACGCCCTTGCCAAGATTGCCGGTGTCGAGATGTGTTCCGCCTACAACCGGCAATATGGCACACAGTTTCTCGCTGCAATGCCGACTAACTTGTATGGCCCGGGAGATAACTACGATCTCGAGACTTCCCACGTGCTGCCTGCGTTGATCCGCAAAGCGCATGAAGCGAAGCGAACTGGTGCGAGCGAACTCATTGTCTGGGGCTCTGGCACGCCGCGCCGGGAGTTTCTCCACAGCGACGATATGGCACGAGCCTGTCTGCAGCTCATGTCTCTGTCAGATGCCTCGTTTGGCGAATTGACCGGCGACTGGCCACCGTTGATCAACATCGGATCTGGCGAGGACCTGTCGATTCGTGAAATTGCCGAACTGGTTGCATTGGTAGAGGGATTTGAGGGGCGCCTGCATTTCGATAAAAGCCGACCCGACGGCACGCCGCGCAAACTGCTCGACATTCGCCGGTTGACCAGCTTGGGCTGGAAGCCGGTCATTTCTCTGTCAGAGGGGATTGCAGCCGCCAGGCGCGATTATCTTGCCAGCATCGATTCCGCGGATTGACGGGCTTGTGGGCGAGGTTCTTGCGTGTGGGGTTGGCGTGGTGTGGCCTTGAAAGTGTATGCAGTCCGCGTGAACGAATTTGCCCACGCCGGGTGCGACGCTGGTGTGGGCGAAAGTCAACTCACTCGCGGGATCGAGTTTGCAACGAACACCGCTTCAGTTTCGTACACATGCCTCGGGTACGTTTTTATCAACCGGTAAACTTGTTAGACCTCTCGAGTCCAGCTCCCGCCCCGTGGGTTTTTTTGAAACAAACCGATGAATGCGTGGAAAATCATTGCCGAGATTGGCATAAATCATGGCGGCTCGGCTGACATTGCTTGCCAGTTGATTGACGCGGCGGCCCGTGCTAACGCGCATGCGGTCAAGTTTCAGTACCGCAACTTGGGTAACGTTTACAGCAGCGCGCTTGAAATCGGAGACCAGATTCTGGAGAAAGAGATACGGAAGAGCTATCTCAATCCCGGCGAAGTCCTCGAACTGGCGCATTTGGCTAAATCAAGAGGGATGGCGGCGGGAATCAGTTTCTTCGATATCGCCGATATGGCTGATTTCCCGCACGAACTTGCGTCATTCGACTTTTTCAAACTGCCTTCAGCGGAACTGAGCAATGCGCCGTTGGTCGATGCCATGCTCGCCAGTGGCAAGCAGGTTTATATTTCGACCGGCTGTCATTCCGAACCTGAGGTTGAAGCGGCATTGTCGCGGCTGCACCGCGATAACTGGACGCCATTGCACTGTATATCGAATTACCCGACGACATTGCAGAATGCGCGCTTGGGCTATTTGTCCTACCTGAAACGCCGCTGGAAGCGGCCAGTGGGTTATTCGAGCCACGACGCGAACTGGGAAGTGTGCTTGTTGGCCATGCAACTCGGTGCGGCCGTCATCGAGCGTCACATCACCCTCGACAAGAATGCCCAAGGACTGGACCATTCCTCCAGTTCGACACCGGACGAGTTTGCGAAACTGGCAGAATTCGCCGAAGACATGGCATTGTTGATGACGGGTGATGGCCCGCGGGGCCCCAATCAGGGGGAACTGCTGAACCGTCAAAATCTTGGACGATCATTTTTTGCGGCCAGAGACATCGGTGAGGGTGAAACGATTACCGAAGACAGCCTCGTGTATCGCTCGCCGCGGGTCGGTCTGGACCGTAGTGACATCACGCATTATCTTGGAAAGCAATCGCGGACAAGCGTGGCGCGCGGCTCGCCCATTTCCCGTAGCGTTTTCTCCAAACCGAAAGCGCTGTCCTCAGGGGTGCTCGAACATGCGCGCAAATCTGGCCTGTCACTTCCGGTACGGCTGCACGACTTGGCGTTCTTTGAGCGGGAATTTCCGATTGGTGCATACGAGTTTCACTTTTCCTTCGACGAAGTCCGCGCATTGACGGATTTCCCTGCCGTTCATCCCCGGCAAAAATACAGCGTGCACCTGCCTGACTATGTGAGTTCTACGCTGTTGATGGATCCATTTTCCAAGGACAACAGCCAGCGCGAAGCAAGTTTGGACATCCTCGAACGCACTGCGCAAATCGCCGAGCGGTTGCAAGAACGCTCGGGGCAATCGGTGCCGGTGGTGGGCAGCTTTTCTGTGGTGCACAGGGACTTGCCCGAATTCTTTGACTCGCATGCGCAACTACTCGGCCGTTACTGGAAACGCGGTATCACAGTAATGCCACAATGGCTTCCGCCGATTGCCTGGTACTTCGGCGGATCTGTGCGCTTGCACGCGATGAACTCCGAAACCGATATCGAACATTTGCAGCGGCTAAGCATGCCTGTGTGCATGGATATCTGTCACCTGTTCATGGGCAGCCGGCTGTTTGGTTTTGATCCAGCGGCCGTTATCAACAAGCTGGAACCAAACATTCGGCACTTACACATTGCCGACGCGACCGGTGTCGATGGCGAAGGCATGCAATTCGGCGAAGGTGACCCGGAAAACCTCGAGGTAATTCGCAGCACGCTTGCATTTCCGTGCCTGAAGGTCATAGAGGTATGGCAAGGCCATCTGGACAATGGGGCAGGTTTCCGCCGGGCGTTGCAAAAGCTTTGGGAGTTGGCTGATGGCGGTTGAACGAAAGGTTGCTTTCGTGACCGGTGTGACCGGACAGGATGGCGCTCACCTCGCCAAACGTCTGCTCGACGAGGGATGGACCGTCTATGGTGGATTTCGCCGTGGCTCTTCCAACAAGACTTGGCGCATGAACTATCTCGGTATCGATAAGCGTGTGACCCTGGTCGAATGCCAGCTCAACGAGTTGCAGAACATCATCGAAATCCTGCAAACGGCGCAGCCGACCCGCATCTACAATCTTGCGGGTGAGAGCTTTGTTGCAGACTCGTTCAAGTATCCTGGGGTGACTCTAGAGATCAATGCAATCGGCACGCTCAATGTGCTGGAAGCGGTGAAGCTGGTTGCGCCGCAGGCCCGCGTGTTCTGTGCGTCCAGCTCGGAAATTTTCAAACCGCGCACAGATGGACAGCTGCTGGAGGAGAATTCCATCTGTGCACCGTCGAACCCATACGGAATTTCCAAACTTGCCGGGCAGAACTTTGTGCGGCTATATCGGGAACGTTACAACTTGTTCGCCTGTTCCGGAATTCTGTTCAATCACGAAGGCCCGTTGCGTGGCCGCGAATATGTAACACGCAAGATCGCATTTAACATTGCCAGGCTAAAGGTGGAGGGCGGTCCGCCAATGGCATTGGGAGACCTCAACGCGTCGCGGGACTGGGGTGCCGCTATCGACTATGTTGGCGCCATGCAGGCAATGCTTGAAATAGATCATCCCGAAGATCTGATCGTGGCGACTGGGCGGCTTACCACGGTAAGGGAATTTCTCGGCATGGCCGCTCGCGCCGCCGGATATGATCCGGTTTTCGAAGGCGGCGGCTTGGAAGAAACCTGCGTTGATGCCAGGTCGGGCACAGTGCTTGCGCAAGTCGCGTCGAGATATTTTCGCGCCCACGACACACCGCCCCTCTCGGGCGACGCCTCCCGCTTGCGGAAACTGACGGGATGGGTTGGTTCAAGAACGATCGAGACGCTCGCGGAGGAAATGGTGGCTGCGGACGTGGACCGGTGGAAGAAAGGAATCACCAATGTTTGATGAATTGAAAGCGAGTCTGGTTGGTTGCTTCTATACCATCTTCACGCCATTTTCTGCTGATGAGTCTATTGACTATGACTCTCTAGAAAAGTACCTGATTACGCTATACCGGCAAGGTGCGCGAAAGTACTATGCGATGGCGTACAACTCCCGCTATTCGCAGTTGACGCACCCGGAGATCATGCAGCTGAATGAGTTTTGCATCCGGACCGTAAAGAAGCTTGACCAAAATAATGTAGTAATCGTCGGTGATCCCATCCATTGCTCGACACGGGAGACAATCGAATTCACCCAGCACGCCAAAGACATGGGAGCCGATTTGATTTCACTCCTTGTGCGGGAGAAATATTTCGATGACGAGCAGATTCTCGACCACTACGCGCAAGTCGGCCGGGAAACGGGGATGGCCATTCTCGTCCATGAGATGCCATTTCTCTCAGGCTATGACGGTACGCTGATGCATTGGCCTGACTCCTTACTGAAAAAACTGCCGCGCATACCGGAGATTGTCGCGCTCAAGGAAGACGCTAAAAACTTCGACATCACACGCACTGCGCTCGAGCTGGAACCGCGCATCCGTGTGGTAATTGCCGGCCGCAAGTCTGTCTTCATGCAATACCGCCAATTCGGCGCCCGCGCCTACCTCAACGGAATTTCCATTATTGATGCCGGAATTGGCGAGTGTTTCTGGACGGCCTACGAAAACGGCGATGACGAGTCGATTCGTTTCATTCTTGAAAAACTGGAAGCACCGTTTTTTGACAGGTGCGTGTCTAAATACGGGTGGCACCGCACCAACAAGGCATTGTTGCAGGCTGCGGGGTTCATGCATCGCCGCGATCGAATGCCGCTGAAACATCTCTCTGACGAAGAATATGCGCTCGTTGTAGGCGTCTTCGAGGAGGTCTCGAAAGCATGGTCCACCGCGACGGTCAGCGCGTGAGGTACACCGCCATCGTGCCGGCGCGCGCCGGATCCAAACGGTTGCCCAATAAGAACGTCATGCCCCTTGCCGGAAAACCGCTGCTGTTATGGACGCTCGAAGCCTGTGTACAGACACCGCAGATCGATCGGGTGATCTTGTCGACCGACTCAAGGGAATACTGGGCACTGGCGAAGGAGGGGCTCTTGTCTCCAAAACTTGCGCTCGACTACCGGTCCGCAGAGGAGGCGGGAGATCAGGTCAAGATTTTTGATTACCTGAAAGGTTCGGCGGCAAAGATTTTCGCAGATACAGAAGGCAGTTTTATTCTGGCGCTGCCAACTGTACCCCTACGGCGCAGCGGTCACATCGTCGAGGCGATAGAACTGTATGAAAGCGCCGGACAGCCGATCTTTTCCGCGACGACGTATGGTTTTCCGATCTCTTTCGCGTTTACCATCGATGACGACGGAGACTGGCAACCGGTATTTGAGAATAGCCCGATGCTGACCGGAAACACGCGAAGTCAAAACCAGAAAGCGACTTACCGCCCAAACGGCGCAATCTATATTCGCCCAATAAAGGACCTGTCGCGGCCAGATCTCTTAACACTTTATCAGGATGCACGTGCATACCTCATGGAGCCGCGCCATTCAATCGATATTGATAGCGAGTTCGACTTCCTGGTTGCCAGCGCATCCCTGTCGAGTGATTAAGGATTGCCTGGTAAGGCGTAACAAGAGCGGTCTTCACGATTGTCCAGACATATGGTTGACGGTTTGGCAAGCCCAGCTAAGCAGGACGGCGAACGGATCGAGGTGCTCGACGGGATACGCGGCGTCGCCGTCTTGTTGGTATTGCTTTCTCACACTTCCGGACGCAGTCAATCAGTGTTACCAGTACTCAATTTTGCCGGCATCGGTCACGTAGGGGTTTATCTTTTTTTCGTACTTTCCGGATTTCTCCTTTCATTGGGATTGTTTCGTGCGGGTGTCGAGACTCAAAGCGTTTACGTCTTCTATGTTCGGCGCATTTTCCGCATTCTCCCGCTGTATTTCCTGATTCTGTGCGCAGTTTATACGTGGCAACTGGTAACCGGCCGGTTTGAACCGCGTTATCTTCATATTGGAGACGGCTGGACCGGCCTTCTTCAGCACCTTATGTTCTATCGCGGAGACGGTGTGTTCTGGACAATCGCGGTTGAAATGCAGTTCTACCTGGTCTTGCCGCCGTTGGTGTGGGTGTTAGCCAAGTACCGTTTGCGTGGTGCGCTGGCACTCGGTCTGGTGTCGCTACTCAGCGAGCTGATTTATATGTCGTTCCACTTAGCGCCTGGCTATGAGGTGCCGATCGCGTATATAAGTCCAAACTATCGAAATCAGGGCACGTACTTCGGCATATTCTATGCCGGTGTGGTCGCTGCTTATCTTGTCCATTTCCATGAAAATGCAATTAGAAGGCAGGCGTGGCTTATCCCGTTAGCGCAAACAAGTTTTATTGTCCTGATTTTTGTGACGTTGGCTTGCGTTAGCGCTGACTTCCTCGGCTTCTCGCAGCCGTTTTACGAGTTACGGTTCGTCACGCCCCTGTATGGGCTCGTTTTCGGACTGTCTCTGCTGTGCGCATATCTGAATACTCGGGGCGTACGGTTTCTGGCGAGCAAAGTCTTCCGAATCTGGGGCATTCTTGGGTTTTCCGTTTACTTGCTTCATTTTTTTGTGATCGGTGTTGTAAATAGTTTAGGCATATCATCACCAGCAGCAGCGTTTGTTTTATCTGTTGCGGGTATCCTTTTGCTGGCGTCCGTCACCTATCGCTTTATCGAAAGACCCTTTATCAACTGGTCGCACGAGGTGAGACGCATAGGATGGAACCGCGAGCTGTTGCGAGTGGCTCGATCGCGGTAATTTAGTCATGACGACTGTCGGTAGCACCAATCGATGACCTCACGTTTACTCGCGATACCGGTCGGCTCGATGAACACAAAGACGCGCGGTTAGGTATGGTCAAGTACGAAAGCAAGGCCGGCGGAGGGGACGAACTGGAGCGGTTGACGCGCTTCATCCGGGATACGTTTCAAAAGATCGAGAAAACCGGTATCGGCCGCTTGTCCTATGGCGGCGTACCGCTGCGTGGGGCGCTGGAGCGAATGTTGTATCAGGAAATCGTGCTAGATCAGGCGCGGCTTGAAGCACTCAGCGGACTCGACAAGTCAAAACCGACTTTACCCATGCTTTGTCCGTCGTTGCGGCCTCCATCCTTGCTTCGGGACACAGCTGAAATGTGCCGTGCCTGGGCGAGGCTGTTCTATCACCGGTTTTGGCGGACTGCCCGCAGGTATTCCGATCACGACTCTGCGAGGACGGTGGAATTTGTTTTCTGCATCATTGATCCGCGGTTTATCGATTTTTTTCTTCCTATGATCGAAAACTTGGGGCGGGATCGTTGTGCGCTTCTGAGCCTGTCCAACGGCGACGTTGCGCTGGAGGCCAAACGTCATGGCTTGCAACTGTGCCCGACGCGATATTCGCGGGTTCAGCTGGGCGCACTTGGCCGCCCGCCCGCGGCCCTGTACCCGCGCTACGCGATCGCCGTCGACCAGTACCTAAAAGCGCTCGGCACCTTGGAGTGGATGCGACCACGAACAGTAATATTTGGAGAGGCCGCGAGCTTCGAGGAGGAAATCGTCGCGCAAGCGGCACGTTCTTTGCGCATGCGCACCGTGCGTGTGCAGCATGGCCGCGCTGGAGTCATTCATCCAGGCTATTACGATATGCCATATGACTTGATGCTGATGTGGGGCCAGGGATTTGTCGACCGCCTGAAACCGACATCTCCGGACTGTCGCTATGAAATTACCGGAAGTCCACTCATTGATCAGCGAGCTGCGAACGCTCTCGATCCGCACTTGGCAGCGTTTATGGAAAGCAAGCCAACGGTGACGGTGATTTCCCAGCCGCAAAGCACGAATATCCTGCGATCGGATTACGAGGCGCTGGTATCGGTAGTCGATGGTGTAATGCGCAGTGCGACCGGACTCAATGTACTTGTGCGGCTGCATCCCGCTGACAAGGCCCAAGATTTCGCGCAGTTGGCGCAAACCTGCCCGCAGCGCATGCGTGTCACGCGGTCGCAGGACTTTCCGCTGAATGCAATTCTGCGATACAGCAGCGTGGTCGTCGGTCTCTACTCGACCGCATTGACCGAAGCAGTCGCGGTTGGTGTGGTCCCCGTCGTGCTTCGACTGGGCGAACGTCACCGCATTTTTCCGTCTCCGGAAGATTCAGGAGCGGCGGAACTGGCAACCAGTCCGGAGGCAGCGGTGGCTGCGATCTGCCGGCTTGCTACTGATCCGACCGCCAAGGCCGGATATGGCTCGCGCATGGAGACGTTTGTCCGTCATTACTTCGGCCCTGCCGGAGGGAGCGCCGTCGCGCGTATCGTTGCACGTATCGAAAACGCAAATACAGGGGGGGGCGCGAGGCAATGATATTTGGTCTTGGTTTCGTTACGCAGCGAATGAGGCGGAGACACACCGTTGTGTTTCCGCCGTTGATTGATCTGGTTGATTTGCGACAAATGTTGCCCCGCCTTTTACATTGTCGATGACGGCTATGGCAGAATCCGGCAACATGATTGCTTTTGAAGATCACATTCCTGATCTGACTTACCACTGGTTGGTGCGAGTCGCGCGATGAGATTGCTTGCATCGTTGCTCAATTGGGTGTGGCGATTGCGCATCGTCCGGCATGACGGTATTGCAATCTCGCCGAAGTCGAAGGTGGCATACCGAAAAATCCGGTTAGTGCCTGGATGTAAGTTATCGATAGGGGCGGGTTCGATTGTTCAGTCTGCGATTGCTTTTGATCGTCCTGGCGGTGAGGTAAAAGTCGGAGAGCGCACTTTTATTGGCGGCTCATTGCTGGTTTGCGCCGAGAAGATCGAAGTTGGCGATGACGTACTCATATCCTGGGGCTGTACCATTGTCGACCACGATTCTCATGCGCTTGCCTGGGCGCAACGACGCGACGACGTTACCGATTGGTATCACGGACGCAAGGACTGGACGAACGTCGAGCGCGCTGTGGTGCGTATCAGCGACAAGGCGTGGATCGGTTTCAATGCGATTATCCTCAAGGGCGTACATATCGGTGAAGGCGCGGTCGTTGGTGCCGGCGCGGTCGTGACCAGCGACGTGCCGCCGTTTACCATCGTAGCGGGTAACCCGGCACGCCCGATACGCGAGTTGGCGGAGCATGAGCGATAAGTCGATGAACTGGGCGCAAGCCGTTGAGTGGCTGCGCCAGCAGCCCGGACAGGAAGAGCTGGTGCGCGCGTGCTTCTACGACGATCCACTCATTGATGCGGCCCGCCGCTTTCATGCCAGCGGGGAGTGGCAGGCGGTGCGCGCGTTTCTTCCGCAACAGCCGGGACGCGCGCTCGACGTTGGTGCTGGCCGCGGCATCGCCAGTTATGCGCTGGTGCGTGACGGCTGGCAGGTCACGGCGCTAGAGCCGGATCCCAGCGACATTGTGGGCGCGGAGGCTATACGCGCGCTGGCGCGCGAGGCAAGTCTCAAAATCGATGTTGTTAGTGAAACCGGAGAAAAACTACCATTTGCCGACAATAGTTTCGATCTCGTTTATTGCCGGCAGGCGCTGCATCATGCGCGGAATCTTCGCCAGTTCTGCAAGGAAATCGCGCGTGTGCTGCGAACTGGCGGCACCTTCATCGCGACGCGCGAGCATGTCATTTCCTCAAAGAAGGATCTAACGGTTTTTCTGAACAATCATCCGCTGCATCATCTTTATGGTGGCGAGCACGCCTACTTGATGGATGAGTACCTTTCGGCGATCCGCGACGCGGGGATACACATTGTTAGCCAAACGCTCAATCCACTGGCGTCGGAAATCAATTTGTATCCGGAGACGTTTGCTGGCGTGAAGCAACGCGTGGCGCGCCTGGTTTTTTTTCCATTTCCTTCAATGATTCCGAAACTCGCACTTCGGCTGCTTGGCCGCTTCGTCAACGAACCCGGGCGACTCTACAGTTTCGTCGGTATGAAAGTAGTGCGGTAATCATGCAGGACGATTCGTGTTGCGCGAGGATGGGTTGTGCCGGGCTCCTGCAGAGGATGAGTTGTTCATAAAGCAGCGTGCCACATGATTCGATTCGGATTGGTCTTCAGCTCAGATCCGGGATCGTGGTTGGGTGGACTAAACTACTTCCAGAATCTGCTCGGGGCGCTCGACTACCTCGATCATCGTCGCGTTACTCCGGTGCTGTTTGCCGCGCCGCGGTTCGGTGATCAGGTACGGAGCGCGTTCCCGGAGTTTGAGGTCATCGAGGCCGGCAAGGCGATCGATCTGTCCGGTCGCGGGCGCGTTCGTCGCCTGATCGACCGTGACGCAAGGCTACACCGCCTGTTTTGGCGGCGCCTGTTCGAGAAACACGAGATCAGCATGTTGTCGCACACCAATATCCTCGGCGATACGGGTGGTGTTCCCATGGCTGGCTGGCTCTATGACTTGCAGCATCGGGTCATGCCAGAGTTGTTTTCCGATGCCGATCGTGCCGAACGGGATCGTGATTTCGAAAGTACCTGCCGCTACTGCCGGTCGGTGATTGTTAGCAGTAATGCAGCGGCAAGTGATGCGTCCCGCTATTTCCCGCGATGTTCGGACAAACTTGAACGGTTGCCTTTCGTTGTCAATACCGCACGCACTGCGGCCACGCCTGTTGCTGATGTACAGGCCCGTTACGGCATACGCCGGCCCTATTTCTATTTCCCCGGACAGTTCTGGATCCACAAGGGCCACGCGACCACGATTGAGGCATTAAAACTGCTTGCTCAAAAAGGGAAAATGGTGCGCCTGGTCTGCTCCGGAGGGCACCACGATTATCGGAACCCTGATTACTACCCGATGCTGATGAAACAGGTTGCCGACGACCGGTTGGACGGTTTCACCAGCCTCGGCCCAATCCCCTACGCCGATGTCCTTGGGCTGATGTCTGGCGCGATGGCAGTGGTCAATCCGTCCTTGTTCGAGGGCTGGAACACCGGCGTCGAGGAAGCGAAGTCGCTCGGCAAGGCGGTTGTACTTTCTGATATTCCGGTGCATCGCGAACAGAGCCCGGAGCGGGCCTGGTATTTTCGACCAAACGACGCCGAGGGGCTCGCGACGGCCCTGGCGCAGGCGGCCGACAGCTACGATGTGGCCAGTGATCAGGCACACTTGGAGGCCGCGAAAAACCGTCTGCTGCACAGGTTGCGAAAATTTGCCGCGGCGTATCAGGCAATCTTGTTGCGAACTGCCGGCATCGCAGAAAGCCAAACGGGAGAAACTAACTCGCGGAGAACGGACTGAATGACAGACCAACCCCTGGTTTCGGTGATTACGCCGTCTTACCAACAAGGCATGTTCATCGAGGCGACCATCGATTCGGTAAAGATGCAGTCCTACCCGAACATCGAGCACATCGTCGTCGATGCGGCATCCACCGATGAAACCGTGGACATTCTCAAGCGCCACGAAGGCAGCTACCACCTGCGCTGGATATCCGAGCCTGACAACGGCCAGGCGGACGCCATTCGCAAAGGCTTTGCCATGGCGAAAGGCGGCATTCTTTGCTGGCTGAATTCGGACGATACGTACCTGACGCCACACGTGATCAGCCGCGTCGTCGCGTACTTCTCCGATTATCCGGAAGCTGATGTCGTCTGCGGGTGTGGCGCCTACATCGACGAAAAAGGGCACTGGATTCAGCCGATCTCGTTTCGTCCCGAGCGCGCTTCCACGCAGACGCTCAACGTCGTCGATGAACTGCTGCAGCCGGCGGTGTTTTTTCGCAAAAAAGTGACCGAGCGAATTGCGTTCGACCAGAATATGCATTTTGCGTTTGACTGGGTGTATCTGCGCGAAGCAAGTGTGCATTTCAACTTCCTGCCGGTTCCCGACATCTGGGCCGGGTATCGGTGGTGGGGTGACAACAAGACCTCCGTCGGTGGTTACCGGCGCGCGCTGGAAATCCTTGAAGTGCAGCGCAGATTCGTCGGGCGCCTGTCCTGGCGCTACTGGGTAGTGGCTGCCTTTGTGATGTTGCACGGGATTGCCGCGAAATTACCGGAGCACTTGAGAGCGGGGGCGCATACCTACGTATCGCGCTGGTCTTACCGTCTCAGCAGCCTGTTGCGCAATCGGGTAACACCGGTATGAGATGGCGTTGCGGAGGCCGCTACGCGTGAATGTTGTCCTGCAACCGGCACCGGTCGCGGTATTCGCGTACAACCGCCCGCAGCATTTACGTCAGGCGATTGACAGCCTGCGCGGCAACGCGCTCGCGGCGCGCACCGATTTGCATGTATTCAGCGACGGGCCGGCAAATGATATTCAGCGCCAGCCGGTGCAGGAGGTGCGACGATATGCGCGTGCCATCGATGGGTTCTCATCAGTCGTAGTTCACGAAGCACCGGACAATGCCGGACTGGCGGCGTCAGTGATCAAAGGCGTAGATCAGCTCTGTCGTGATTACGGACACGTGATCGTGGTTGAGGACGATCTCGTCGTCTCGCCGCATTTTCTGGCCTACATGAATGAAGCGTTGCAACGTTATCGCGATGACAAACGCGTCATGCAGATTTCCGGCCATATGTTTCCGGTCAAACCGGGAAATTACGCTGACGCGCTGTTTCTTCCCTTTACCACTTCCTGGGGATGGGCTAGCTGGGCGCGTGCTTGGGAAAAGTTCGATCCAACCGCGAGCGGTTTCCAGAGTTTAGTGCATGACCGCCAGCGCCGGCACCGCTTCAATATGAACGGAGCCTATGACTACTATTCAATGCTCGGGAGTCAACTGCGCGGTCGCATCGATTCGTGGGCGATACGCTGGAACTTGAGCGTGTTCATGCATGATGGCCTGGTGCTGTATCCACGGCGTACGCTGGTGCAAAACAGAGGATTTGACGGCAGCGGCGTTCATTGCCGTGGCGATGCACCCAATGGTGAAATTGACCCGGATTTCCAACCGCGGCAGTTCCCGCTAGTGCAACTAGATGATGATACCTTCACGGAGATTGCTGATTATTTTCGAGCGCGCAACGGCATTGCCGGAAAATTGCGCGAATTGAAAGCAAGGCTGTTCGGATGAGACCAGGTTTACTGACGATGGATCTTTACCGGTGAAACATGTACTGATAACCGGTGCGCACGGGTTCATTGGTCGACACGTCGCCCGTCACATGGCTGCGATGGGATACACGGTAAGTGGTATTGGCCACGGCGAGTGGGTGCCTGAAAAGTCAAAAAGCTGGGGGATCGTTAATTGGATCACTGCGGACGTGGGTCTGGAGCCGTTGCTCGCGTCCGGAGTTGCGCCAGATGCCGTGATACATTGCGCCGGGAGCGGCTCGGTAGGCTTCGCCAACGAAAAGCCGCATGAAGATTTTTTGCGTAATGTGGGCACCACCGCAGCAGTTCTTGAGTTCATGCGTCAGCGCGTGCCGGAGGCGGCGCTGGTACTGACATCGAGTGCCGCAGTGTATGGAAACGTGACCAGACTGCCCATTGTTGAGACCGCCGAGACGCAACCGGTTTCCGTTTACGGCGCACACAAATTGATTGCAGAAAAACTGTGCGTAGCCCACGCGCGTTTGTTTGGAACCCGCGTTGCAATCGTGCGCCTGTTTTCCGTATACGGAGATGGACTCAGAAAACAATTGTTATGGGATGCGTGCAGGAAAATCCGGCAAGGCGAAACTGTTTTTGCCGGAACTGGCCAGGAGCAGCGTGACTGGCTCCACGTCAGCGATGCGGCCGTGCTGCTGGCATTAGCGGCAGATAATGCTTCGGCAATGTGCCCAGTGGTCAATGGGGGCACGGGGAAGGGAACGCACGTCGAAGAGATTGTAAGGCGCTGTTTTACGTTCTCGGCTGGAGCGATGACACCGACATTCTCCGGTGCCGGGCGCCCGGGCGACCCACCGGGGCAAGTGGCTGACATTACTCGCGCGCGCGCCTGGGGTTGGAGCCCGAAGGTATCCTGTGACGACGGCGTGGCCGAGTACCTTAAATGGTTTTTTTCGCGCGTTGCTGAATGCTTATAGCATGTTTGAGTCCGCAAGCTGTTTCCGGGTGAGGCGGAAGGTCTGACATGTCTCGCGAGGTCCCGAAAATAAGCGTCGTTACGCCAAGCTTNNNNTCGGTGCTTGATCAGGCCTACCCACGACTCGAGTACATCATCGTCGATGGTGGCTCCACCGACGGCAGCCAGGACATCATCCAAAAATATAGTGACCAACTTGCTTGGTGGATCAGCGAGCCTGACCATGGCCAGGCGCATGCTATCAACAAGGGTTTGCAACGAGCGACCGGTGACTGGCTGGCCTGGCAGAATTCCGATGATGTTTATTACCCCGGCGCATTCGACTCCCTGGCTAGAGCAGGTGCTCATCATCCGGATGTGGACGTTCTCATTGGCAACGTCAACCTAATTGATAACGCAGACCGAGTATTGCGTAATCTGTGTTTTGTCCGGCCGACGCTGAATGCATTGCTTGCCGAGGGAATGGTGCTGACCAACCAGGCTGCGTTCTGGCGCCGCGGCGTGCACGAGCAAATAGGCTGGTTGACCGAATCGTTACATTGCGCATTTGATTACGACTGGTTCTTGCGGCTGCTCGAAGCGGGAAGTGCGGCGCATGTGAACCGTTGCTGGGGCGGCTACCGTTTGCATGAGGAGACCAAGACATTCGTTATAAATGACCGCTGTCGGCAGGAGCGGGAGGCCGTACTGGGCGGGCGCGCTTTACCGCGTTGGAGAATCGCGCTTTATCAGTTCAGACGTCTGATACTGTTGTTGGCTCAGGGCCGTATCGGATATGTTCTGCGCGGGCTGTTCGAGCGCGTCATGTCGAGGAAGCGGATATAGATGTGCGGCATTCTCGGCCTGATCGGCGCGCCTAGCGCACCGGAGGCATTCGGCCAGGCGCTGGATTTGCTGGCCCATCGCGGGCCTGATGATCGGGGCATTCATGCCGGAGACAATGCGTTGCTTGGCCATCGGCGTCTCTCGATACTCGACCTCAGCGCAGCCGGGCATCAACCCATGGTTGATGCCGACTCCGGCACGGTGATCGTTTTCAACGGCGAAATCTACAACTATATTGAATTGCGCCAAGAGCTTGAAGGTGCGGGATACCGGTTCCACAGTCAGACCGACACCGAAGTATTGTTACGTGCTTGGCTGCACTGGGGCGCGGATTGTCTGCATCGCCTTAACGGCATGTGGGCATTTGCCATCTGGCAACCGGTCAAGCAAAAATTGTTCATAGCGCGTGACCGCTTTGGCGTGAAGCCTTTTTACTACACCACACAGGATGGCGGTTTTTGTTTCGCGTCCGAACCGAAGGCGATCCTGCGCCTGCGGCCTAATTGT
>JABAOE010008578.1_pt3 | contig 20707 bp, 16 predicted proteins | sample 7062141 | NCBI WGS metagenome assembly JABAOE01 (sample SAMN14538627, study PRJNA623070) | marine sediment metagenome | biome: marine biome [ENVO:00000428]; feature: marine pelagic biome [ENVO:01000023]; material: deep marine sediment [ENVO:00002113] | place: India: Gulf of Khambhat ... | reverse complement strand
CCCCGGTAGTGCGAGGTGGGGTCGAAGGTCGAGCCGGCGAAGCGGGCTGGGCCCCGGCCGTACCGGACCCGTCCGGGGACCGGCTCCTCGGCGAGCTCCGCGAACTCGCTGAACCACCCCGTGACCACCGGCCGGAGGCGGCAGCCCGGCGGCACCCGCAGGACGCAGTTGCCCTCGCCGAGCTGGCAGTACTTGTAGCCGCCGCCCACCACGAAGGCCCCCTCCATGCCCGCCAGCGAGAACGGCACGACCCCCAGCGAGTGGTAGGCGTCGATGCACAGCTCCGCGCCGTGGCGCGCGCACGCGTCGGCCACGGCCGGAAGGTCGGGCACGATCAGGCCGCTCCCGAACAAGACCGACGAGATCATCGCCGCGGACGTGCGCTCGTCCACCTGGGCCGCGACCCGCTCGGCCAGGGAGTCGACCGGGTCCACGTCGACCTTCACGACCTCCAGACCCTCCTCGGCGAGCCGATCGAGCTGCCGGCGGATCGAGTAGAACTCGCCGTCGGTGGTCACCACCTTCGGCCGCTCGCGCAGCGGCAGCGCCGAGAGCAGGCGCACGACCAGCGCGTGGGTGTTCGTGTCGAGGGCGAGGTCGCCGTCGCAGCCGCCCATGAGCCGCCGGTACCCTTCGACGACCCGCTCGCTCTTCTCCGCGACCCGCGCCCACTTGCCGTCCACGAGCTCCGCGGCGTCCCGCCATGCCAGCTTGTGGCCCTCGAAGCCCACGTCCGGCCAGGCCTGGTGCGAGTGCCCGGTCAGCAGCAGGCGCTCGGCGACGCGAAAGGCGGAGTAGTGCGGCGCGAGCAGGTTCGGCGAGGCGCGCACGCCGTCCAGCGTGAGCCCGGGCGGCCCGCCCGCTCGCGGCTCGGGGGGCTCGGCCACGGTCACAGCCGCGTCCTGATCTCCCAGAGGTCCGGAAAGAGCGGGCGGCCGAGCGTGGTGTGCAGATAGGCGGAGCCGGCGGATCCCCCGGTGCCCCGCTTCGCGCCGATCGTGCGCTCGACCATCTTCACGTGCCGGTAGCGCCACTCCTGCATCCCCTCGTCGAGATCGACGAGGCGCTCGCACAGCGGGGCGTTGCGGGGATCGTCGTGGTAGATCCCGACGAGGATCTGCTGCACGTCGGGCGAGGGCCCGACCGAGCCCGTCACGTCCCGCTCCAGCATGCCGGGCGGGACCGGATAGCCCTCCAGGGCGAGGTAGGCGAGCACCGCATCCCAGAGCGTCGGCTCCGCCCAGCGCCGCTCGAGGCTTCGCCGGGCGCGCGTGCCCTCCTCGAACCGCTCCACCGACGCCCGCTTCTTGGACCCGAGAACGAATTCGAGCTGGCGGAATTGGTCGGACTGGAACCCGCTGGCGCTCTCCAGCCGCTCTCGGAAGGTCAGGAACTCCGTCGGCGTCATCGTCTCCAGGATGTCCAGCTGCGCGACGAGAACCTTGAGCACGGTGAGCACGCGCTCGAGGGTGTGCAGCGCCCTCGGCAGGTCGCCCGCGCGCAGGAGTCGACACGCGTAGTCGATCTCGTGGAGGAGCACCTTGAACCAGAGCTCGTAGACCTGGTGGATCACGATGAAGAGCATCTCGTCGTGCTCCACCACGTCGCGCGGATGCTGCAGGTCGAGCAGCTCGTCGATCCTGAGGTATCGGCCGTAGGTGACGGCTTCGGACATGAGCCTGCCGGGTTCGGAGGGCAACGGCGCCGCAGGAAGATGGCGAGGCGTGGAAGGCGCCGCCAAGCCGCCTCGGCTCACAGCGTCAGGTAGAGCGCGAACAGGTAGGCGACGTACGCCACCAGGAGTGCCGCACCCGCCACCCGGCCGATTCGGCGCGCGAAGAACGTGGCCCCGACGAGCGCCACGCTCACCGCGAGCATGACCAGGAGGTCGAGCGAGAGGAAGCGCACCGACACGGGCACCGCGTCGCGGCTGATCACCGCCGTGATCCCCATGATCGCGAGCAGGTTGAACGTGTTGCTGCCGATGATCGTGCCCAGCGCCATCGCGGGCTTGCGTCGCAGCGCCGCGAGCACGGCCGTCGTCACCTCCGGCAGCGACGTGCCGATGGCGACGACGCTCAGGCCGATCACGGTCTCGGTCACCCCCACCAGCTCCGCCAGGTCTACCGCCGCATCCACCAGGAGGTCGGCGCCGACCGGGAGCGTGGCCACCCCGATGACGATGAAGAAGACGATCATCGGAAGCTTGCTCGGAAGTCCCAGCACCCAGTCCAGCGGCACCGCGGCATCGACCGCCCGCTGGTTGCGGGCGACCGCGCGGGCGTTGAGCACGAGCACGACGACGAAGCCCGCCAGCAGAAGCACGCCGTCGCCCCGGTCGACGCCCCCGACGACGCACAGGCCCGCGAAGACGAGGCTCGCCAGGAGCATGATGATGCTCGTCCCCCGAAGGCCGTGACCGCGCAGCCGCAGCGGGTAGGCGACGGCCGCGGCGCCGGCCACCAGGAGGACGTTCGCGATGTTGCTTCCGACGACGTTGCCCAGGATGAGGTTCGGGTGCCCGGTCATCGCCGCCTGCATCGAGACGACGAGCTCGGGCAGCGAGGTCCCGAAGGCGACGAGGCTGAGCGCGACCACGGCCGAGGGAACGCGCAGCCGGCGGGCCAGCGCCACGCTGCCCCGCACGAGGAGATCCCCACCGCCGAGCAGGTAGATGAAGCCGGCAACGAGCTGAGCGTAGGTCAGGGGAGCTCCTCGCGTCAGCAGTCTTCCATCACGTGGGCGATCGCGTACAGCAGCCCACGCTCCGGATCGGGGTACGACGCCCACCGGAGCCGCTTGTAGCGCCCGTCCTTGCACCGGTACCGGTTCTCGAAGGAGATGGTGGGAATCCCGTCCGCGAGCTTGACGACCTCTCGCTGGGTCTTCTCCACGTCGTCGGGGTGCACGAAGTCCAGGAACGGCGCGGCGAGCAACTCCTCCTCGCTCCAGCCGAGCTCGCGCCGGAACGCCGGATTCAGGCGCTTGAAGTACCCGTCGGTGCCGGCCATGCACATCATGTCGATGGAGACGTCGAAGAAGGTCCGGAACTCCTGCAGGAGGGTCACCTTCTGCTCGAGCTCGCCGGCCATCTGGTTGAAGGTCCTCGCGAGCACCCCCACCTCGTCCTCGCCGCGCACCGGCGCGCGGGCGTCCAGGTGCCCCTTGCGGATCCGCTCGGCCGCCTCGGCGAGCTCGTGGATGGGGAGCGCGAAGCGAAGCCCGAGCGCGAAGCCCGCCAGGATCGCGAAGGCCGACAGGATCAGCGCGGTCCTCTGCAGCCTGGCGCGGAAGTCCTGGAAGGGGAGGTCCTGCTCGCCCACGTCGACCTTGACGACGAGTCCCCATTCCGTGTCCGGCACAAGGCGCGTCGCGGCCCAGACCGCCTCGCCGCGGTCGTCGGTCACGCCGTCCCACGCCACCGCGGTGTCGCCCGACAGCGCGCGGATCGCCAGGCTGCCCGGCCCGGACGCCAGCGCGTCGCCCACGGCGCCGCTCGCGTCGGATCGCGTGGGGTGGAGCGCGCGTGGGCGCCCCTGCGGACCCCGGGCGACGATGAGCGTCTCGCCGGTCTCTCCGGGGCCGTGCGGANNCCTCGATCAGCTCCGTCGCCTCGAACACGACCAGGAGCGTGCCCAGGCGGCGGCTCTCGAGCACGAGCGGCGCCGTGAAGCTCACCTGCGGTGGGTGCACGACCGTGTCCGCCGGATTCGGGGGAAGGAACTCCACGCCGACGTACGCGATCGAGTCCGCGAACGGGCCCTCCGCAAGGTCCCGCGCCGGCAGCGCCGCCTCCGTGCCCCGGGTCGCCGACGCGACGATCGCCCCGCGGGCGTCGTGCACGCGCAGGAGCGTGATGCCGTTGGAGCCGACCAGCGCGTCGTCGAGGATGCGCTGGATGCGCTCGACGGCGGCCGGGCTGCTCGCCCGCTCGTGCTCGTCGAGGCTGATCCGCAGCTGCGTGCGGCTCGAGACCAGGCTGGCCCTCTCCCTCCAGCCCGTCACGATCCAGCGGAGCGCTTCCTCCCTCGACTCGGCGAGCTCGTCGAGCATCTCGAGGGTGTCTTCGCGCAGGCGCCGCTCGACCTCGGGCACGATGACCGCCCCGAACACCAACATGCTCGACAGCGCGACAGCGACGAGCGCGAAGATCAGCTTGGTTCGGATGTCCACGCCTGACCTTACGCGTTCAGCGCCCGGAGAGCCATGCTGGGGCCGCCCGGGCCACGAACCGCAGCGCGCGTCGCCAACCGCTCGTCCCCACGGCCGCCCACCCGCTACTCGCCGCCGAAGTGGAACTCGAAGCGCGGCGTGTATTCCGCCACCGCCTCGTACTGATTCGGCCAGGTCAGCGGGTGGCCCTGCATGTAGGCCGCATGGCGCGTCCAGTACGGGTCGAAGAGGTGCGCGCGCGCGATCAGGCACAGGTCGGCCCGCCCCGCGGCCACGATGGTGTTCGCGTCCATCCACGACGAGATGTTGCCGACCGCCATCGTCGCGATCCCCACCTCGTGACGGACGCGGTCCGCGAAGGGGGTCTGGAAGAGCCGGCCGTACACCGGGCTCTGGTGCGGCACGGTCCCCGCGGACGACACGTCCACGACGTCACACCCGTGGGCCCTGAGGAGCCGTGCGACCTCGACGGAATCCTCCGGCCGCATGCCGCCCGGCGCCCAGTCGACCGCGCTCACGCGCACGCTCATCGGCCTGTGGTCCGGCCAGGCCGCGCGGCACGCGTCGAACACCTCGAGCGGAAAGCGCATCCGGTTCTCCAGAGGACCCCCGTACTCGTCCTCGCGCCGGTTCGTGAGCGGCGAGATGAAGGAGGCGAGCAGGTAGCCGTGCGCCATGTGGATCTCGAGGAGGTCGAAGCCGGCCTCCTCGGCGTACTCGGTCGCCCGGACGTAGTCCGCGATCACCTCGTCCATGTCCGCCCGGGTCATCTCGCGGGGCGTCTGGCTGCGGTCGGGGAAGTAGGGGATCGGCGACGCGGACACGATGGGCCAGGCTCCCTCGGCGAGCGGCTCGGAGTCGCCCTCCCACAGCGGCCGGGTGGCGCCTTTGCGGCCCGCGTGCCCGAGCTGGATCGCGATCTTCGCGTCCGAATGGCCGTGCACGAAGTCGACGATGCGCTTCCACGCGGCGACGTGCTCCGCCTCGTAGAGGCCGGCGCAGCCCGGAGAGATGCGTGCCTCGCGCGACACGTCGGTCATCTCCGCCACCACCATCCCCGCCCCGCCCACGGCGCGGCTCCCGAGGTGCTGGAGGTGCCAGTCGCCGACGGTGCCGTCGTCGGCGCAATACTGGCACATGGGCGACACCACGATCCGATTCGGGATCACCAGCTCGCGTAGCCTGAAGGGCGTGAACATCGGCGGCGGCGGCGGGTCGCGCGGAAGCCGCACGCCGCTCTGGCGCTCGGCCCGCTCCGCCACCCAGTCGTTCACCCGAGCCAGGAACGCCGGGTCGCGCACGCGCAGGTCCTCGTGCGTGATGCGGAGGCTGCGGGTGAGGAGGGTGAAGGTGAACTGGAGCGGGTCGAGCTCCATGTAGCGCTCGGTGGCCTCGAACCACTCGAGGCTCGCCTGGGCCGCCCGCTGCAGCGACTCGACGGGGGGTCGCCGCTCCGCCTCGTACGCGGCCAGCGCTCGCCCGACCGCCTCCGGCATGGACGCGTCCCCGCCGGAGCCCGAGGCTTCCCGGGGGCCCCGGCCCGCCCATTCCGCCATCAGCGCGTCCCGAAGCGCGATGGCGTCGAGCATCCCCAGGCGCGTGCCGGAGCCGACCGAGAAGTGCGCGGTGTGCGCCGCGTCCCCCATGAGCACCACGTTGCCCGCGGACCAGCGCGCGCAGCGCACCGTCGGGAAGCTCCGCCAGACGCTCCTGTTGGCGATGAGCCGGTGCCCGTCGAGCTCCTCGGCGAAGAGCGCCTCGCAGTAGGCCAGCGTCTCGGCCTCGCTGGCCCCGTCCATCCCGGCCGCCGCCCAGGTCTCGTCGGTGCACTCCACGATGAAGGTGGACCGCCCGGGCTCGTACTGGTACGCGTGCACCCTCCACAGCCCGTGCTCGTCCTCCCGGAAATAGAAGGTGAAGGCCTCGAACGGCTTGGTCGTTCCGAGCCAGACGAAGCGGTTGGGACGCCAGTCGATCGAAGGCTCGAAGCGGTCCGCGAGCAGCTCGCGCACGCTCGAGTTGACCCCGTCCGCCCCGACGACGAGGTCGCGGTCCCCCAGCTCGTCCAGGCTCGCGACCTCGGTCTCGAAGCGGACGTCGACCCCGAGCTCGAGCGCCTGCCTCTGCAGCACCGCGAGCAGCGTCTGACGGCTCATCCCGCTGAAGCCGTGCCCGGTGCTGCGCAGCATCTGGCCGCCGAAGTGGACGTCGATGTCGTCCCAGCGGACGAAGTGATCGGTGATCGCGGCGTACGTCTCGGAGTCCGCTCCCTCCACCTCGGCGATCGTCGCGTCGCTGAACACGACCCCGAAGCCGAAGGTGTCGTCGGGTCGGTTGCGCTCCAGGACGACGACATCGCTGGCGGGATCTGCGCGCTTCATGAGGATGGCGAAGTACAGACCCGAAGGTCCCGCACCCACCACCGCGATCCTCACGGCGCGGCCTCGCCGGGCCCGGAGCCCCTCACCCGGGCGTCCCCGCCGAGGCGGCCGCCCGGTCCGCTTTCGCCTGCGCCACCATCGCCCCCGCGACGATCAGGTGCTGGATCTCGGTCGTGCCCTCGTAGATCCGCAGCGCGCGGACCGAGCGATAGAGCCGGTCCACCGGGTGGGCGGAGAGCACACCCAACCCCCCGACGATCTGGATGGCCTCGTCGATGATCCGCTGGGCGGCCTCGGTCGCGAAGGCCTTGGCCATGGCGGCCTCGGTCGTGATCCGCTCGGCGCCCAGGTCCTTCTCGTAAGCCGCCCGGTAGACGAGCATCCGCGCGGCCGTGAGCTCGATCGCCATGCGTCCGAGCTTGTCCTGGATGAGCTGGAAGTCCGCGAGCGGCTTGCCGAACTGATGCCGCGCGACCGCGTGGTCGAGAGCCTCCCGGAGCGCCCGCTCGGCCATGCCGCATGCGGCCGCGCCGACCGTGGGCCGGAGCTGGTCGAGCGTGGCCATCCCGAGCTTGAACCCCCGACCCTCCTCCCCGATCCGGTTCCCGGCCGGGACCCGGCACGACTCCAGCGCGAGCTCGCCGAGCGGATGGGCCGCGCTCATCACCTGGGGGCCCGCGAAGCGCAGGCCGTCCGCGTCGGCGGGCACGACGAAGGCCGACACCCCGCGTCCGCCCCTGCCCGGGTCCGTCGTGGCGAAGACGACGTAGTAGTCGGCGATGCCCGCGTTGCTGATCAGCCACTTGTGCCCGTCGAGCACGTAGTGGTCCCCGTCCCGCACGGCACGCGTCGTCATCGACGCGACGTCCGAGCCCGCTCCGGGCTCGGTCATGGCGAACGCCGACATCAGCTCGCCCTCCAGGGCGGGAGCCGCCCACCGTCGGCGCTGCTCCTCGGTGCCCGCCAGCAGGAGCGGGGTGATGCCGAGGCCCTGCAGCGCCCACACCGCGTCGGCGAGCGGCGATGCGGCGGCGATCGCCTCGCGCGCGAGGCAGCAGGCGCGCAGATCCCGTCCGCCGATGGGCCGGAAGGCGCCCCCGGCGCCCATCGCGGCCAGGAGGTCACGCGCCTCCTCACGGGCCGCGTCGTCGGAGGCGGGCTCCGGCCTGGGCGAGAGGTCGCGCGCGGCGAACGCCGCCATGGCGGCGGCCCAGGGATGGTGCTCGGCCTCCAGGAACGCGCGGACCGTGTGCGTGTCGGACATGGGCTCTCGGGTCCCTCGGCTACAGGAAGTCGGGGTCGCGCTTGGCCACGAAGGCCTCGTACGACTCGCGGAAGTCCGGGTGCAGCATGAGCGCGGCCTGGATCTGCGCCTCCGCCTCGAGCGCCCCGGCCAGGTCCATGCTCGCCTCTCGGTTGAGCGCGTCCTTGGTGATCTCCAGGGCGAACGAGGGCCCCCTCGCGAGGCGCTCCGCAAGCTCGCGAGCGGCGTCGAGCGCGCGGCCGTCCGGCACGACGCGGTTGTAGAGCCCGATCCGGTGCGCCTCCTCGGCGCTGATGAAGTCGCCGGTCATCAGGAGCTCGCTCGCCTTGGCCAGGCCGACGATGCGGGGAAGCATCCAGGCGGCGCCCATGTCGGCCCCCGACAGCCCCACGCGCGTGAAGAGGTAGGCGATCTTCGCCGACTCCGCCGCCACGCGGAGATCGGCGGCCGTCGCGATCACGGCCCCGGCGCCGGCGACCGTGCCGTTGAGCGCGGCGATGACCGGCTTGCGGCAGCGCCGGATCGCCAGCACGAGGTCGCACGTCATGCGGGTGAAGTCGAGCAGGCCCCGGAAGTCGCGCTCGAAGAGCGCTCCGATGATGTCCTCGACGTCTCCGCCCGAGCAGAACCCGCGGCCCGACCCGGTCAGGACGATCACGCGCACCGACTCCTCGTCGTGCAGAGCGTAGAACGCCCGCCGCAGCTCGTCGTAGGCCTCGAACGTCAACGCGTTCAGGCGCTCGGGGCGGTTCAGCGTGAGCGTGGCGACGCCGCTCCCGTCGTCGACGGAGTAGAGGAAGGATGTGGGCTCGAACACGGATCGCTCTCCGCGAGAAACGCCGGGACCGCCGAGGCCAGGCGGGCTACCGGGGGGCGGGAAGGACGGCGGTCGCCTCGACCTCGACCTTACCACGAGGATCAACCAGGCGCGACACCTCCACGAGCGCCATCGCCGGGAAGTGCCGCCCCATGAGGGCGCGGTACACCCGACCGATCTCGGGCCGACGGCCCCGATAGGCGTCGAGGTCCGTCACGTAGATCGTCATGCGGCCGATGTGGGCGGGCTCGCCGCCCGCCGCGCGCACGACGGCCAACGTCTTGACCAGCGCGCGCTCGAACTGCTCGACGAAGTCGTCGGCCGTCACCTGCCCTTCGGCGTCGGCCGCGTCCTGGCCGGCGACGAAGAGGACCCGCCCGCCCGCCGGCCCCAGCATGCCGTGGCTGAACCCCCGCGGCGCGCCGAGCTCCTCCGGATTCACGTGCTCGTACGTCACGACGTCTCCTTTCCGTCCCGGACCACGACCTCACCGCCCCGTCCTCCGGCGTCCTCGCCGAACGGCCCGCCGATCACCTCGCCGCACGGCTCGGCGATCACCTCGGCGAAGGCGCCGTAGCCGGCACGAGGCCTCACTCGCCCTCCCGGACCGCCTCGGCGAGCAGCGCGCCCAGGGTCCGCACCGTCTCCCTCCCCTCCGCCGCCGTAGCGTCCGCCGGCCATCCGAAGTACGCCTCGGGCCCGCCCGCGTCCTCGAAGCGCTCGACGCCGGCACGGATCGCGTCGGAGAGCGAGGCGGGGTTGGGCTCCAGCTCGGCCGCAGCCTCGTGCCGGTACAGCTCGGGGGCCTCGGCGAGGACGACGCTCCCCTCGAAGCGGCCCGCGTGGCAGGCGCCGGTCCGGAACTCCTCGGTCAGGCGCGCCGCGACCGAGCGTCGGGTGAGGTCGAGCAAGACGATGCGCGCACCCGCGGGGGCCGAGCCCGCCGCCGCCCGGAGCGAGCCGAGGTGAGCGGGGTCCAGGTGGGCGTTGGCGAGCGCCAGCGTGGCGATCCCGTGCTCCTGGAGGGAGGACGCGATCTGGACGATCACCTCCGTGACCGCGCGGGCGTCCACGTGCACGGTTCCGGGGAAGGCGCGGGCGAACGGCGCGGCCGTGTACCAGAGGCTCGGGAGCACGAAGACCGTCCTGCCCTCCGCCGAGAGATCCTCCGCGCCCGCCCGGGCCATGCCTTCGGCGATCACCACGTCGGTGCCGAGCGGCAGGTGCGGGCCGTGCGCCTCGACGGCGCCGACCGGCAGGATCGCCACCGCCCGCTCGCGGTCCGCGTCGCGCACGTCGGTCCAGGTCATCTCCGCCAGGCGATGGACGGGCATCGACGGCCTCTCGAAGGTGGTGCCGGTGGGCGGCGCCACCGCGCCGCGACCCGGGTGGGCCTCGACGGCCGGCCGCCATCTGCGAGGCCGATCCGCCGATTGACCGCTATTCTAGCGAAGCCCTATCGTCACGCACCACGCTCGAAGAGCTTTCGTCCCCGTCCCCCGAAGCGGTTGCGATGACGTTCCGCCCGCCGGAGATCTTCAACATCTACGACTACTTCCTCGGAGACCGCCTCCGGGAAGGGTCGGGCAGCCGGCGCGCATTGCTCACCGACGCCGGCGAGGTGCGCTACGAGGAGATCCACGACCGCGCCGGGCGGTGCGCCGCCCTCCTCCTGGAGACGGGCGTCGAGCCGGGCGACCGGGTGATCGTCGCGCTGCGGGACGGCGTCGACTACGTGGCGGCCCTCTTCGGCATCCTGCGGATGGGCGCGGTCGTGGTGATGGTCAACCCCGACCTGCAGGAGGACGCGATCCGCTACTTCTGCGGCTACACCGGCGCGAGCGCCGCCTTCGTGGACGGCAGCGTGCTGCACGCCTTCCCCGACGCTTCGAGCGGCGGCGGGCCGCGGCTCGTCGAGGTCGGCGGCGGCGCCTTCGAGGAGCGCCTCGCGCACGCGGACCCCGACGTCGACGTCCGGGCGACTCGCCCCGACGATCCCGCCATCTGGCTCTTCAGCGGGGGGACGACCGGAAGGCCGAAGGCGGTCGTCCAGACGCACCGGTCGTTCGCCAACACGACGGAGCTCTACGGCAAGGGCATCCTCGCCATGAGCCCGGACGACGTCACCCTGTCCGTTCCCAAGCTCTTCTTCGGGTACGCGACCGGCACGAACCTCCTCTTCCCCTTTTCGGTGGGGGCTACCTCGGCCCTCTTCCCCGAGCGCTGCACCGCCGACGCGCTCTTCGACCGGATCGCCGGCTTCCGTCCCACCATCCTGGTGAACGTCCCGACCATGGTGAACCACCTCGTCTCGCACGAGCGGGCGCCGCGCGAGGATCTGTCCTGCCTGCGCCTCGCGACCTCGGCCGGCGAGGCGCTCCCTGTCGAGCTGCACCGGCGCTGGGACGAGGCCTTCGGCGTCCCGCTCCTCGACGGCCTGGGCACGGCCGAGATGTGGCACATCTTCGTCTCGAACCGCCCCGGGGACGTCCGACCGGGCACGCTGGGCAAGGTCGTGCCCGGATTCGACGTGCGGGTATGCGACGAGGACGGCCGCGAGCTCGGACCCGACCAGGTCGGCTACCTGCGCGTGCGCGGGGACTCCCTCGGGCTGGGCTACTGGCAGGAGGAGGAGAAGACCCGGCGCGCCTTTCGGGACGGCTGGTACGTGTCGGAGGACATGATCCGCGTGGACGCGGACGGCTACGTCACCTACTGCGGACGCGCCGACGACATGCTGAAGGTCAGCGGCAAGTGGCTCTCGCCCAAGGAGCTCGAGAGCTGCCTCCTCGAGCACGACGCCGTGCGCGAGGCGGCGGTCGTGGGCGCGCCCACGGCGGACGGGCTCGTCAAGCCGAAGGCGTTCGTGACCCTCGAGGCCGGGTGGGAGGGGACCGAACGACTCGCCTCGGAGTTACAGCAGTGGGCCAGGTCCCGGCTCGAGCCGTACAAGTACCCGCGGGAGGTCGTCTTCATGCAGGAGCTGCCCCGAACCCACCTCGGCAAGGTCGACCGGGGAAGATTGGCGAGGGAGGGATCGTGAGCGCTCGGGTCGGACCGGCCGCCGCCGCCTGCCTGGCGCTCCCGGCGCTCGCCGTGCTCCTGGCCGCCACCTCCGAGCCCGCCGTGCGCCTGGCGCCGACCTCCGTGCCGTGGGGGTTCACCGGACACGAGATGGCCGCCCGCGCGGCGCACATGACGATGCCCGACGCCATGCCCTCCTTCTTTCTCGACGCGGGAGACCAGCTCGCCTACCTCGATCCCGAGCCCGACCGCTGGCGCGAGCGCTCGCTGACCGAGATGGACCAGGCGTGGAGCTACGACCACTACGTCGACCTCGAGAACCTGCCGCCGGGGGCGCTCGACGCCCCCGATCGCTTCACCTACCTGAAGGCGCTCTACGACGCGGGGCTGGAGAAGCCCGAGCGGGACGCCGGCTTCCTCCCCTTCCGCATTCTCGAGCTCTACCAGCGGCTCGTGACGGAGTGGCGGCTGTGGCACGCCGAGACGGACCCCGAGCGGCGCGGCTGGATCGAGCAGCGCATCGTCAACGACGCCGGCATCCTCGGGCACTACGTCACCGACGCGGCGCAGCCGCACCACACGACGATCCACTTCAACGGCTGGGACGCCGACACGCCGAACCCCGGGGGGTACACCGAGGACCGCACCTTCCACGCGCGCTTCGAGTCCGCCTTCGTCGACGCGCACGTCACGCAGGCCGACGTGAGCCGGAGGGTCCCGCGCCGCGCCGGATCGGTGGCGGGGAGCGCGCGCCGGGAGGTGTTGGCCTTCGTCCAGGACACCTTCTCGAACGTCGAGACGCTGTACCGGCTGGACCGCGACGTCGGGTTCGACCCCGACGGCCCGCTGCGCCCAGCGGCCCGCGACTTCGCCGCCGAGCGCCTGGGCGCCGGCGCCTCGATGCTCGCGACGCTGTGGCGCTCGGCGTGGGAGGAAGGTGCCGACTGAGCCCGCACGCCCCGCCCCTTTCGACCGGCTCCAGGCGCGCATCACCGAGTGCCGCGCCTGCCCGCGCCTCGTCGCCTGGCGCGAGCGCGTAGCGGACGAGAAGCGGGCGGCGTTCCGCGACGAGGAGTACTGGGGTCGACCGGTCCCCGCGTTCGGGGATCCCTCCGCGTCGGTCCTCGTCGTCGGGCTCGCGCCGGCCGCGCACGGAGCCAACCGCACCGGCCGCATGTTCACCGGCGACCGCTCCGGCGACTGGCTCTTCCGTGCGCTGCACCGCGCGGGGTACGCCAACCGCGCGTCGTCGTCGCACCTCGGAGACGGCCTGCGGCTCGACGACCTCCTGGTCACCGCGGCGGTGCGCTGCGCCCCACCCGCCAACAGGCCCACGACCGCCGAGCGCGACCGCTGCGCCGCCTGGCTCGACGCCGAGCTCGACCTCGCGCCGGACGTGCGCGTGATCGTCGTCCTCGGCAGCTTCGCGTACGCGCAGACGCTCCGGATCCTCGCGGCGCGCGGGGTGCCGGTCCCGAAGCCGCGACCGCGCTTCGGCCACGGGGAGGAGGTGGCGCTCGGCGGGGACCTCACCTTGCTGATGTCGTACCACCCGAGTCAGCAGAACACCTTCACGGGCAAGCTCACCGAGGAGATGTTCGACGCCGTCTGGTCACGCGCGAGGGCCCTGGCGTCGGGCTGACGCCCCCCCCGCGCCTGTCGCCAGGCCGGGCCGCCCGTCCTACCTTCGGCCGCCATGAGACGACACCTGTACGTGACGGCCCTCGCGGCCGCGACGCTCGCCACCCCGCTGCAGGCACAGTCGGTGGGTGGCGTCGAGCTCATCGAGCTCACGATCGCCGAGGCCCACGAGGCGATGCTCGCCGGCACGCTCACCGCGCGCGCGCTCGTCGAGGCGTACCTCGATCGAATCCGCGCATACGACAAGAGAGGGCCGGCGTTCAACGCGATCATCGCGGTCAACCCGCGCGCGCTGCAGCGAGCCGACGAGTTGGACGCGGCCCTGCGAAGCGGCGGCCGGCTGACCGGGCCGCTCCACGGCATCCCGGTCATCGTCAAGGACAACTACGACACGCACGACATGCCGACGACCGGCGGGTCGGCCTCCCTCGCCGGCTCCATGGCCGCCGACGACGCCTACCAGGTGCGAAGGATCCGCGAGGCCGGGGCCATCGTGCTGGCGAAGTCGAACCTGGCCGAGTTCGCCTTCACCGCGATGGAGACGGTCGGCTCGATGCTCCCCGGTTGGACCTTCAACCCCTACCAGCTCAACCGGGTGACGGCCGGCTCGTCGGGCGGCACCGCGGCCGCGGTCGCGGCGAACATGGGCCTGGTGGGCCTGGGCACGGATACCGGCAACTCCATCCGGGGACCCTCCGGCCACAACGCGCTGGTCGGGATCCGCTCGACCCAGGGCCTCACCAGCCGCGACGGGATCATCCCGCTCTTCGCGCATCGCGACATCGGCGGGCCCATGACGCGCACCGTCGAGGACGCGGTCCGCATCTTCGACGTCATCGCCGGGACGGATCCCGCCGACTCGGTCACCGCCGAGGCCGACGCGCGGCGGCCGGGTTCGTATCTGGACTTCCTGGAGAGCGGCCTCGAGGGCGTCCGCATCGGCGTGGCGAAGCAGATCGCGTACACGGAGACGGCCGATCCCGAGATCCTCGTGCGCTTCGCCGAGGCGCTCGGCGACCTGGAGCGGCTCGGCGCGACCGTGGTCCGCGACTTCATGATCGCCGGGCTGGACAGCCTGCGCCGGGGCGCCGGCTGTCAGCGCTTCCGCTACGACATCGAGAACTACCTGGCGACCCTCCCCGACCCGCGCCACCGCACGCTCGCCGAGATCGAGCAGAGCGGCGACGTGCACGTCACGGTGATGCCCACCTTGCGGCGCTTCCTGCGCTTCGAGGGCACGCCGGAGACCGACGCGCAGTGCATACGCGGGCGGGAGGCCGAGGCCGGGCTCCGGGCCGGCGTGCGAGCCGCGATGGCCGAGCACGGCGTCGACGCGCTCGTCTACCCGACGTGGAACAACCCGCCCCGACTCGTGGGCGATCTCACGTCGCCGCACGGCAACAACAGCCCGATCCTGTCACCGCCCACGGGCTTTCCCGCGGTCACGGTGCCCATGGGCTTCGTGTGGGACGACACGCTCCCGGCGGGCCTGCAGATCTACGGAGACGCCTGGTCGGAGCCGGTCCTGATCCGGATCGCCTACGCCTACGAGCAGGCGACCCGACACCGCCGCCCGCCGCCGACGGCCCCGCCGCTGAGGTAGCCCTGCGGGGACGCCGGCTCGGGCGCCCCGGCCTTCCTTCGCCGTGGACGCCCGGCCGTGCTATGCTGTCGGCGCCCCCCCCATCCCCACGCCCCACGACGCACCATGGACCGACGCGACTTCGTGAAGACCGCCGCCGCCGGCGCCGCGGTCGCCGCCACCCCGGCCGGCCTCGCCGCCACCACGTCCACCCCGTCCGAGGCCCGGGCCCGGCCGGGCGCCCCGGCCGTGCACCTGCGCCGCGCCCGTCCGCTGTGCGTGTCCGACGTGAGCAGCATCCGCTACCGCAACGGAGGGCCCGAGAGCGCGATCGAGCGCGCGTTCCGCGGGATCACCGAGGGCGAGGACGTGCTCGACGCGATCGTCGCGGGCGTGAACATCCCCGAGCTCGATCCGGAGGAGCGCGGCATCGGCTACGGCGGCCTGCCCAACGCCGACGGCGTCGTCCAGCTCGACTCGTGCCTGATGCACGGGCCGCGCAAGTGGGCCGGGGGCGTCGCGGGGATCGAGGGCGTGCGCACGCCGTCCCTCGTCGCCAAGGCGGTGGCCGAGCTCACCGACCACCACCTGATCGTCGGCCGCGGTGCGACGGAGTTCGCGCGCTCCCTGGGCTTCGAGATCGAGGACGACCTGAACACCGAGCAGTCCCGAGCGCTCTGGCTCGAGTGGAAGCGCCGCATCGATCCGGGCCACTGGCTCGACCCGCAGGAGCGGCTCGGGGGCACGAGCCGCGCGGGTGAGGACACCGATCCCGATACGGGACCGGGACGCCGCGGCCGGGGGCGCGGGGGCGGCAGCCCGGGCGGTGGGCCCGGCTTCGCGCTCCGGCGTGATCCGGAGCACGAGGCGCGCGTGCGGCGCTTCCATGATGCTTCGCTCGCGGCCGGCCTGAGCATGGTCGACGACGGGCTCATCGACGCCGACTCCTTCTGGGGCACCACGAGCCTGGAGGCCGTGTCATCCGACGGCGACATCTGCGGCGTGACCACGACGAGCGGGCTCTCCTGGAAGATCCCCGGCCGGGCCGGCGACTCGCCGATCCTCGGGGCGGGCCAGTACGTCGCGAACGAGGTCGGCGCGGCGGGCTCGACGGGCCGGGGCGAGGCGAACCTCTTCAACTGCGCTTCCTTCCTGATCGTCGAGCTCATGCGCCAGGGCATGTCGCCGAAGGACGCGGGCATGGCGGCGCTCTCGCGCATCCGGGACAACACGGTCGAGGCGCGCCTCCTCAACGAGCGCGGCCTGCCGAACTTCGACGTCCGCTTCTTCATCCTGAACAAGGCCGGTGACTACGCCGGCGTCGCGCTGTACGGCGCCGGCGAGTCGATGTTCGCGGTGTGCGACGAGAACGGCGCGCGCGAGGAGCCGCTCGAGGGGCTGCTCGAAGGGTCGCCCCGAGGATGAAGGCGTGCCGATGAAGAAGGCGATCTCGCTNNGAGAACGGAGCGCGCGAGGAGCCCCTGGAGGGCCTGCTCGAGGGACCCCAGCGCTGACGGACCGCGCCGGCCGTCGCTACCCGAGCGGCCGTGTCGCCACGACCACCGCGATCGGCCCGAGCCGCCACACGCAGCGCGCGTCGAAACCGACCTGGGCCAGCGCGCCCAGCTCGTCCTCGAGCGGGAGGTAGGTGTCCTCCTCCGCCCACTCCCGGAAGTGCTCCCACGCGCGCGCCTCCGGGATCCCGTGGCGCCCCATGTGATCGACCCAGAGCCGGTAGAGCGGCTCCCGGGCCCCGGTGTCCTCCGGCATGTGCGCATCCGCGTTGACCAGGACGCCGCCCGGACGCAGTGCGGCGAACACCCGCTCGAAGACGGCGCGCTTGTCCTCCAGCGTGGGAAGGTGATGGAGCGCGAGCGACGCGGCCACGGCGTCGCAGGGCGGCAGCGGATCGGAGAAGGTCCCGCGCGCGAAGCTCGCGCGCGCCCCGAAGCGGCTCAGCCGCGTCCTCGCCTGCTCCAGCATCTCGGGATCGACGTCGACGAGGCGCACGCTCCCCACGCCGTCCCGCCCGAGCAGGGCGGCCGACAGCCCGCCCGTGCCGGCGCCCAGATCGACGACCAGATCGGGGACGACGGCCGCGACCGCGTCCGCGGCGCGCTCGAGCATCGTCTCGTATCCGGGGATGAAGCGCCGGATGGACGCATCGTAGGCTTCGACCTCGAGCCTCAGGTGACGACGGACGCTGTGTGCCATGGCGTGCTCGGGAGCGTGGAGGCGGGGCGAGGAACGTAGCGCCCGGCGCCCCCCGGAGACGAGTGGCCCGCGCGCCAGCATACCCCGATCTTGAGGGGTCCCTGCTACGGAGAGCCGATTCGATCCGGGCCGGCCCCGCCGGTCCGCGCCATCATCCCGGGAACCACCCGAAGAGAGGATCCATGCACCCCACCTTCCGCCGCACTGCCTGGACGATCCTCGCCGTCGCGCTGGCGGCGCCGACGAACGCCCTGGGTCAGGCCACGCGCGAGGGCCAGCCGATCGACGAGGAGTACACGCGCCTGATCGCGGAGCACCTCCAGGACGACCGCATCACGACCGAGCTCGTCGACCACCTGCCGGCTTCCGAGACCGTCCCCACGCCGCTCGACTTCCACGGGCGGATCGTGGGCACGCCCGGCGAGCTCACGTACGCGGCGGACATCCACCGCTACATGCGGGCGATCGCCGACGCTTCCCCCAGGGCCACGGTGTGGTCGATCGGCGAGACCGAGGAGGGTCGCGAGATGATCCTCATGGCGATCGCGGACGAGGCGACGATCGCCGGCCTCGACGGCTACAAGGGCTACCTCGCCGAGCTGACCGACCCGCGGGTCACGTCCGAGGAGCGGGCCCGTGAGCTCATCGACGGGATCGCGAAGCCGATCTACTGGCTCACCTCGGGCATGCACTCGACCGAGAACGGCGGGCCCGAGATGCTGCAGGAGCTCGCGTACCGGCTCGTCGTCCAGGAGACCGAGTTCGTCCGGTCGATCCGCGACAACGTCATCACGTTCATCACGCCGGTGATCGAGGTCGACGGCCGCGAGAAGCAGGTCGACACGTACTACTTCAACAAGGACCGCCCCGAGGGTGAGGCGCGCCTCCCGCTCATGTACTGGGGCAAGTACGTCGCGCACGACAACAACCGCGACGCGATGGGCCAGATGCTCGCGCTGACGAAGAACGTGAACGCGGTCCAGCTCGAGTGGAACGCCACGGTCATGCACGACCTGCACGAGGCGCAGAACTACCTGTACACGTCGACCGGCACGGGCCCGTACAACGAGGCCTTCGACGCCATCACGATCACCGAGTGGTGGATGTTCGCCGAGAACGACGTCCTGCAGATGACGAAGCGGGGCGTGCCCGGCGTGTGGACGTACAGCTTCTACGACGGCTGGACGCCGAACTACATGTTCACGATCGCGCACGGCCACAACGCGGTCGGGCGCTTCTACGAGGTCGCGAGCTACGGGCCCGACAACCGCACGCTGCGGGTCGGCGGCACCGGCACGAGCCGCGAGTGGTTCCGGCCCAACCCGCCGCTCGCCGAGATCGAGTGGGGGCCGAGGAACAACACGAACATCCAGCAGTCGGGCGTCCTCTTCAGCCTGAAGTACGCCGCGGACAACGCTTCGCTGCTCCTCGACAACTACTGGGTCAAGAACAAGCGTTCGGTCGATCGCGGCATCGAGGGGCCGGTGAACGCCTGGGTCGTCCCCGCCGATCAGCGGAGGCGGGCCGACGCCGCCGACGCGGTCAACGAGCTGATGCGTCAGGGCCTGGAGATCCACCGCGCCGACGAGTCGTTCGAGGCGGGTGGCGTCGAAGTCGACGCGGGCGACTACGTGATCCGGGCGGACCAGCCCTTCCGCACCCTCGCCGACATGTACCTGTCGCTCCAGCAGTTCTCGCTCGAGAACCCGCGCCCCTACGACGACACGGGCTGGACCTTCCAGCTCATGCGCAACGTGGAGCTGGAGGAGATCGAGGATCCCGGCGTGCTCGACCGGCGCATGACGCTGCTCACCGACTCCGTGCGCGCGGCGGGAGGGATCTCCGGGCGCGGCGCCATCTTGGTCGTCGACCACACGACCGACAACAACCTGATGAGGTTCCGCTTCGCGAACGCCGACGTGCGGATGTACGCCGCCGAGGCGGACTTCGAGATGGACGGCCGGGAATTCCGCGCGGGCGCGTTCATCATCCCGGACGCCGACCGGGCACGCCTCGAGACGAGCCTCGCCGAGCTGGGGCTCTCCGGCCACGGAACGGACGAGATGCCGGACGTGCCCACGCACGAGCTCGACGTGCCGCGCATCGGCTATCTCCATTCGTGGAGGCGGACGCAGGACGAGGGCTGGGTGCGCGGAGCGCTCGACCACTACGGCGTGCCCTACGAGTACTTCGCCGACAAGCTCGTCGCGGAAGGGGGGCTGCGGGCGCGCTTCGACGTCATCATCTACCCGCACGTCGGCGGGGATGCGCAGGCTCACATCGAGGGCGTGGCCATGACGGGGGAGCTGCCCTTGCCGTACCGCCGCACGTCGGAGACACCCAACCTCGGCGGCATCGACGAGACCGACGACATCCGCGGCGGGATGGGGCTCGGAGGGCTCAGCGAGCTCGCCGACTTCGTGCGCGAGGGCGGTCTCCTGCTCGTGGAGGGCTCGACCGCGACGATCATGCCCGAGTTCGGCCTGACACCCGGCCTGAGCGTCTCCGACCCCGACGGGCTCGTGGCTCCCGGGTCGGTGCACCGCGGCATCATCGCCGACCCGACGAGTCCCATCGCCTACGGCTTCAGCGGCGAGCAGCTCCCGGTCTACTTCAAGAACGACCTGGTGCTCTCGGAGGGTGGCGGCGGCGGCTCCGGGTTCGGACGCGGCGGCGGGCCGTGGCAGAACACGACACCGATGGCGACCCGGCCGCGCCTCTCGGACTATGACGATCCGGACGCCGCGGCGGGCCGCGCCTCGGCGGGCGGCGGCCGGGGAGGCTTCGGCGGATTCGGACGCGGAGGTGGGAGCGGGCCCGCGGACGCGCCGCGCGTCGTGGTGCGCTTCCCGGACGAGGCCGAGCACATCCTCCTCTCGGGCACGCTGGCCGGCGGGGAGTCGCTCGCCGGGACGCCGCAGGTCGTGGACTCGAAGATCGGCGACGGGCACGTCGTCAGCTTCGCCATCCGGCCGTTCTGGCGGTGGCAGACGCAGGGGACCTTCTTCCTCGGCTTCAACGCGATCCTGAACTGGAACGACCTCGACGCCGACGGCGCCGCGGCGGCCGCCGTGAGCGACGGGGCCAACGACTGAGCATCGGGGGGCGCGATCCGCGGACCGGGTCGCGCCCCCTCGGTCGAGCCGGTCATCCGATCGGGATCGATCTCGTGTGTTAGTATTCTGGCTGCCCGGACCCCGAAGCGAGAAACCGGCTTCGTGTGGCGAGGGATCCGGTTCGATCGACGAGTGGGGCGACGTCGTCCTCGTCCGACGCCCGCGCCGACCTCTCGAGGAGATGACGACGCTGACCGTCTTCACGCAGACCCCCGAGTCGCAGGCCGCCATCACGCCCGCCCAGGCCATCGCGCGCCTCGAGGACGGCAACCGGCGCTTCGTGACGGGCTCTCGGCTCGAGCGCCGCTGGAACGAGCAGGTCAAGGCCACTTCGGCCGGCCAGTATCCCTTCGCTCTCGTGCTCGGCTGCATCGACTCCCGCGTCCCGGTCGAGACCGTGTTCGACCAGGGCATCGGCGACGTCTTCACCGCCCGGGTCGCCGGCAACGTCGTCAACGCCGACGTGCTCGGCAGCATGGAGTTCGCGTGCAAGCT
>JABAOE010007268.1_pt1 | contig 20709 bp, 23 predicted proteins | sample 7062141 | NCBI WGS metagenome assembly JABAOE01 (sample SAMN14538627, study PRJNA623070) | marine sediment metagenome | biome: marine biome [ENVO:00000428]; feature: marine pelagic biome [ENVO:01000023]; material: deep marine sediment [ENVO:00002113] | place: India: Gulf of Khambhat ... | reverse complement strand
GGCGTGATCACGTACGACGATTTCGAGCGGGTGCGGGTGGCGGATATCCCGGGCCTGATCGAAGGCGCCCACGAGGGGAAAGGTCTCGGGCACGAGTTCCTGCGGCATATCGAACGGTGCCGCGTCCTGGTGTTCATCATCGACATGGCCGGCATCGAGGGCCGGGAGCCGGCGGATGATTACCGGTTGCTGGTCGACGAGCTCAAGTTGCATGACCCGGCCCTGCTGGATCATCCGCGATTGATCGTCGCCAACAAGATGGACCTGGACCCGGCGGCAGACTGCCTGGCAACGTTTCGCGACCAGCTCGGCGACCCCGAGATCCATGCGATCTCAGCCCTCGAAGGCACCGGCCTGGACGAATTAAAACTGGCCATCCGCCGGTTGCTGACCTAGCATTTAACCGGTTTTTGGGTTCGCAACGGTTTGACCAATCCGGCAGGGAGGCAAGGCATGTACCGAATCATCGGCGGTGACGGACAAGAATACGGCCCGGTTGATGCCGACCAGGTCCGTCGCTGGCTGGTCGAAGGCCGTGCCAGCCGCGAGAGCATGGTTCGGCACGAAGACAACGGGGGATGGCGCGCGTTGGCGTTGTACCCGGAATTGGCCGCGGCAAGCGTCCCCCCGCCGGTTGGCAGGGTTGTACCGGGCCAGAAATCGAAGGTCGCCGCGGGGTTACTGGGGATATTTCTTGGCGGCTGGGGGATTCACCGGTTTTATCTCGGGTTTATCGGGATCGGGATTGCCCAGATCATCGTGACGATCCTCACCTGTGGGATCGGGGCGCTCTGGGGTTTTATCGAAGGGATCATGATCCTGTGCAATGCGATGCCGACCGATGCCGAGGGGCGACCGTTGGGAGATTAGACCAAAGGATGATCCGGTCATGATTGCCAACATCCAATCAAGCCGGCATCCGACAACGAAATCATAAAGGAACTGACAGATGTACAAAATCATAGGCGGGGACGGACAAGAATACGGCCCGATCGATGCCGACCAGATCAAGCAATGGGTCGCCGAGGGTCGCGCGAATGGAGAGACCCAGGTCCGGGCTGAAGGGGCGTCGGACTGGCAACCATTGAGCACGGTGCCGGAACTGGCCGCGGCGCTCGCGCCGGCAGCTGGCGCTCAGCCACCGGCCGTCACCCCGCCGGCAGGCCCGGCACCAGCCGGTCCGGTCGCGCCGGGCGGTGAAGGTCCCGAACTACCTGGTCCAATCGATCCTGGTGACGATCTGCTGTTGCCTGCCGTTGGGGATTGTGGCGATCGTGTACGCCGCCCAGGTCAACAGCAAGCTGGCGGCGGGCGACCTGGTCGGGGCCCAAACGAGCTCGGCAAACGCGAAGCTGTGGTGCTGGATCGCGTTCGGGATCGGGATCGCGGTGCAGTTGATCTATGTGATCGTCTACGGCGTCATGTTCATGGGTCAAATCGCCGAGCTGCAATGAAACGTAAATCGGTCAACCCGAGAATCGTCGCCGCCATCGTCATCGGCGTGGTGGTGCTGGCTGGGTTCTATTTGTTGAACCCGGCAACGGTCGGGTGGTACCCGCGTTGCATGTTCCACGCCCTGACCGGCTGGCATTGTCCCGGTTGCGGCACGTCGCGGGCGTTGCATGCATTGTTGCATGGCCAGTTTGGCGAGGCATTCGCGAGGAATCCGTTGTTGTTCTTCTTATTGCCAATCCTGGCGTTCGGGGTTATGAAACCGGCTTGGCTGACAGCAATCAAGCCCCGCTGGCTGTGGGTGTTGGTAGGGGGCATGATCCTGTTTGGGCTGGCCCGGAACATCCCGGCCGACCCGTTCACGTTGCTGGCACCGTAACGAACCAAACCAAAAGGAGGAGAGTATGACAGACGGCAAACCTGCAGGCGCAGAAAAGAAAGTCCTGGCCGGGATGGATCCTGGGGATCTTGCTCGGTGGTTTCGGGATTCACAAGTTCATCCTCGGTTACACCAAGGAAGGCATCATCCAGATCATCATCACCGTCGTGTCCTGCGGTTTCGGCTCGATCATCGGCCTGATCGAAGGCATTATCTACCTCACCAAGTCCGACGAGGAATTCGTCGCGACGTACGTGACCGGCAAGAAAGGCTGGTTCTAGCAGGACCGCGGCGGGCGGCAGCCCAACCCCCAGCGGAAAGAAAAACCATGTCCAGCTACAAGATCATCGGCGGCGACGGCCAGGAATACGGGCCGGTCACCACGGACCAACTCCAGCAATGGATCGCTGAAGGCCGCATCAACGGCCAAACACTGATCCAGATCGAAGGCGCCGAGGAGTGGCAAGCCGCGGGGACGGTACCGGAATTGGCGGGGTTGCTGGGCGGCGCCGGTGGTGCCATCCCGGCCGCCGCCGGACCGCAACCGGCCGCGGCCGAGGAAATCCTCGCCCGCGATTACCTGGTCCAGACCGGTGCCTGGATCGGCGCCGGCTGGGAACTGGTCAAAGCCCGGTTCTGGTTGCTGGTCGGGGCGACCCTGGTGATCCTGCTGATCCAGGGCGCGGCGGAATCGATCCCGTACGCCGGGAGCATTGCCGGCATAATCATCACCGGCCCGCTTTACGGCGGGTTGTACTGGTTGAACCTGCGCTTGATCCGCGGTGAGCCGGCCGAGTTCAGCGACGCGTTTGCCGGGTTCAATCGCGCATTTGCGCAGTTGATGCTGGTCAACATCGTCATCTCCCTGATCATCGTGGCCTGCCTGGTGCCAGGCGCCGCCGGGATTGCCGGCGGGATCTTCTTGATGGACGAAGTCTCCGGGGAGGTCGGGACCGCAGTGATCGTGGTCGGCAGCGTGTTCGCCCTGGTCGGCGTGGTGGCGGTGACCTACCTGACGGTCTGCTGGTTGTTTGCCATCCCGCTGGTGGTGGATCGACAAATGGATTTTTGGGGTGCCATGAAACTGAGCCGCGCCCAGGTCAGCAAGCACTGGTGGGGGATGTTCGGGTACACCATTGTCGTTGGCCTGGTGGTGATGCTGGGCATTTTGCTCTGTTGCATCGGAATCCTGGTCACGATCCCGATTGCCGTCGCCGCCACGATGTACGCCTACGAGGATATCTTTGGAGGCCACCCCGCCACGTCTGCCTGACCGCTCCCAGACCCGGGCGTGGTTGCTGACGAATCTGCTGGTCCTGCCGGGTCTCGGCTCGGTCCTGGGCGGCCGCCGCCGCGGCTGGCTGCAGATGATACTCGCCCTGGGCGGTTTTGGCCTGACCGCCTGGTGGGCGACCCTGTTCGTGGTTGAATGGGTGCGGGACAAAACGTTTCCGCTCACGGGCGGATCGCACCTGGCCGCCGGGTTGATCGGTGTGCTGCTGTTTATCATCGCCTGGGTATGGGGATTGGTCACCGGCCTGAACCTGCTCCGCACCGCGCCCGCGGACCGTTGACCGGGCCGCGATCACTTGTCGCTTGCGCGGACGACCTTCACCGGCCTACAAGAACGGCATGACCACCGCCCCGTTCCAACCCGGTCAACCGGTCGAGCTGGAGATCACCGACATCGCGTTTGGCGGGGACGGTATCGGGCGGGTCGACGGGTTCGTGGTGTTCGTGCCGTTTGTCGCGCTCGGCGAACGGGTCCAGGCCGAGATCGTGGAGGTCAAAAAACGGTTTGCCACCGCCAGGCTGATCAAGGTTCTCACCCCGTCGCCGCAACGGGTGGACCCGCGCTGCGATCATTACGGTCGCTGTGCCGGGTGCCAGTACCAGCATATCGATTATCCCGAGCAACTCCGGCTCAAACAAAAACAGATCGTCGACATCTTCGAGCGACTCGGCCGCATCAGCCAACCGCCGGTCGAGCCGGTCGTGGCATCGCCACAACCGTACGGGTACCGCAACAAGATCGTGGTGCACGGTCCTGGCCGGCCCGGGTTCTGGGCGGTCGGCGGCGGATCGATCATCGAGATTGACCGCTGCCCGATCGCACGCGACGAGATCAACACCCGCCTGGCCGAGGTCAGCGGCCAGCTGCTCGAGCACACGCCGCACCTGACCCTGCGCGCGAATGCCGATGGCAAGGTGTGGACGTTCACCGAACCGAACAGCGAGTTACCGATCGACGACCGCGTGCTGGGCCGGGACCTGACGGTGCCGTTGGGATCGTTTTTCCAGGTGAACCACGGCGTGATCGAGCGGGTGCTCGCGCACGTGCGCCAACTGTTCCAAGCCAGTGATTGTCGTACCCTGGTGGATGCCTACTGCGGGATCGGGTTGTTCGCGTTGTTGCTCGCCGATCTTGCCGAGCAGGTGTACGGCATGGAAGTCGACGAGCAGGCGGTGGCGGCGGCCGGGGAAAACGCGCGCGCCATGAAACTCACCAACACGGATTTTTACCCGGGCCAGACCGAGCGGTTGTTGTTCTACACGTTGCGCCAGTGCGATCTCGACCGGACCTGTCTGCTCCTCGATCCGCCCCGCAGCGGGTGCGGCAAAGCCGTCTTGAAAACCCTGCGCAAAACGCAGCCGCGGAAGATTCTTTATGTTTCCTGCGCCCCGGCCATGCTGGCGCGGGATGTGAAAGCCCTGATCGCGGCCGGGTACCGGCTGGAACGAATCACGCCGTTCGACATGTTTCCCCAGACCAAGCACTGCGAGGCGGTAGCGGAGCTGGCGCGGGACGAGAAGAACTAGCCCCGAACATCAGGAATCGCACGAGCGAACAGGTTCGCGCTATTCCGCGTCGGTCGTCACGGCTACATCGGTAAACCAAATCCGCCGCGTGCCGATCCGGTGCTCGGTGGCCAGGTATAACCCGCCGAATTCGCGGTAGTTTTCCCAAGTCGCCTTGATCTTGTTGCCGCTAGCCGGCACGTAATCCCAACGCCGCACCAGGAACTCGTCCGGGTCCACGTAGAAATTGTACTGGTCGCTCGGCGTCAAGCCGACCTGGTTGAATCGGACTTTCAACAGGAGAACCTCCTGGTCGTCGATCCTGCCGCGGCCGCCAAAGCTATGTTCCACGCCCGGATCACGAAGTTTCAGGGGCGCCAACAACCAGTAACTGTCGTTTACCCAGCGCTGGTACGCTGCCCGATCGGCCGGTTCGGTGCCCTGTTGTTGGAGATTGACGGTGACCTGTTTGCCGCCCCAGGCGACCGTGTCGGTGCCGGCCCGGACATCCCAGTCGTGCTTGGCGGACAGTTTCAGCTGGTTGCCATCGGCGACATTGAACGTGAACCGGATCCGGCTCACAAGCGGCCAGTTGTTCCCGCCGCTGGCCCGCACGATTTCGTCCACCAACCGCACCGCGGCGGCTGGGTCGCCCGGCTGGTCACCGTCATCCGCACAGATCTTCAAGCGCGGGCCGGGCATCGGTCGTGGACGGTCACCGCCGCGGATTTGTTGGTGTATCTCGTAGGCAACACCCGGCTGAAGCCGCGGATCATCGTACGGGATCTCGATCCGGATCTCGTGACTGTCCCAGAACAACACGAAAACCTCGAGATCGATACCGGGCGAGTGCAGCCACAACCGCCGGCCGCTCTGGCGATCGGGAAAATTGATTCCCTCGATGGTGACGCGCTCACCCGGCTGTGCGCAGTCCGGCACGCTGTACCCGGTAATCACCCCGGGCTCGGGCTGCTGACCCCAGGCCAGGCAGGGTAGACAAAACACGAACAGGACGAAGAACCAGGATTGTTTCATGGGCTATTTCCTTGTGGGATACTCGATCACCGGCATTGTAATCGCTCGGGAAAAACAGTTCAACCCGCACCATTACCGGGCACCTGGCGATCGCGAGCGGCATCCCCGCCCCGACCCAACCCCCCGGTGGTTCTCGCATTTCTTCCTGCGATCGCAAGGACCAATGCGAGAACGGCCGCGGGGGCGCTGCATCATGTTCCGGCGGGGCCGCTGATCAATTTCCGCGCGGCGGCCAGCTGGTCGGGGTTGCCGAGCAACAACAGCTTGTCACCAGCCCGGAGTTCCTCGTCCGGACCAGGGTTGATGGTCTGGACACCAGCCCGTTCGATCCCGACCGCGCTGACGCCGGTGACCGTCCGCAGCTCGATCTCGCGTAGCAACTTGCCGTCCACGGCGCTGNNCGGCTCGACCTTGGCCTGGGCCAGGATCAACTGTTGCGGGCGATCGATTTCGATCGCCGGCGGCGTAGCGGCAAACGTCTCGAGGATTGCCCGCTGCGCCTTGGCGTGGACCTGGATAAAAAATCGCCAGAGAAGGATGGTGACCAACGACACGATCGATACCAAGGCCACTACCACCACGCCGCCCGGCAGCAACGCGGCGCTGAGCATCAAGACCCAGACCGCCACCGCGAGCGTGCCGGTCACGAACACCGTGCGCTCGACGATTTTGCGGGTCGAGGCGGTGATCCGCCCGCCGGCCACGCTCACGCTCATCTCGGAGACCAGCATGGCCAGGGCCCGCAACTTGCGCAACGCCGCGATCAGGGCCGGCAACGCGATCACCGCCGCGATCACCCAGACCAACCCGTGCGGCCCGCCCACGGCATCCGGCACGCCGGTCCAGTGCTCGCGCGCCCAGCGTCCCACCCCGCCGGCCGCCAGCAACACGCCGGTTGCCAGGACGATGTTTACCAGGATGTGCATCAGCCAGCGGCGCGCCAGCCGCCAGGTCTGCGCGTCCGGCCGACCTCGTTGGACCCGGTCCAGCCACCCGCTGTATAACTTGATCAACCCGATCAGCCAGGTCGGCGCCCAGCGATCGAACCGGTCGGCGAGCGGGTCGGCAGCGCGCACGAGATACGGCGTCAGCAACGTGGTGATCACCGACACGCAAACCGCGATCGGGTAGAGAAAAGCGCTGGTCTGCCGCAAGGACAACCCGAGCGCGGCGATGATAAACGAGAACTCCCCGATCTGGGCCAGCGTCAACCCCACCCGCAACGACACCCGCAGATCGTTGCCGGCAGCAAACACCCCGAAAGTCCGCGTCACCACCTTGCCGATCAACACCACCACCGTGATCACCGCGATCGGCCCGGCGTACGCCACCAGCAACCGCGGTTCGATCAGCATCCCGATCGACACGANNGGCGCGGTTCGATCAACATCCCGATCGACACGAAAAACACCGCGCTGAACATGTCCCGCACCGGCTCGGTCAAGACGCGGATGCGGCCGATCTCGCGGGCCTCGCCGATCACCATTCCGATCACGAACGCGCCGAGCGCCACGCTGTAGCCGAGCTTGACGGTCAACAACGACACGCCGAAACACAGCCCGAGCACCATCACGAGCATCATCTCCGCGCTCTTATACGAGGCGACGTACCGCAACAACCGCGGCACGAAAATCAGGCCGACAATCAGCACCACGGTCAGGAACACCGCGACCTGGCCGACCGTGACCAGCACCGAGCCCAGCGCCAGCTTACCGGTGGTCGCGACGCCGGAGAGGAACGCGATCAGGGCGATCGCCACGATGTCCTCGATGATCAGGATCCCGATGGCCAACTCGGCAAACCGTTCCTTGATCAGGTCCATCTCGGTCAAAACCTTGATGGTGATGGTGGTCGACGAGATGGCGAGGATCGCGCCGAGAAACAGGCAATCCATGGCGGACCAGCCAAAGAGCCGGCCGAGCTGGTACCCGATCCAGAGCATGCCGCCAATCTCGACCAACGCCCCGATCACCGCGGTGACCCCGATCCGGCGCAGGGTGCGCAGGCTGAAATCCATCCCCAGCGCGAACATCAAAAACACCACGCCCAGCTCGGCCAGGGTACGAACGTTGGCCTGGTCCTGGACCAGGGAGACCGGCAACAGGTACGGGCCGATGATCAGCCCGGCGAGGATATAACCGAGAACCACCGGCTGGCGGAGTTGGTGGAACACCAGCGTCACCACGCCGGCCATGATCATCACCAGCGCGAGATCCTGCAGCAGCGGATGTTGATGCAGGGCCTCGGTGCCCGCCAGTTGTTCAACCAACCCGCCGGCGACCAGGTTCGTGTCGGTCACGGCAGGGTTACCCTTTGCGGAGGCCGTCGATCGAAATCCGGTTATCGTCCAGGCTGCGCAGGATCAACGCGACCAGGAACGCATACACCGCGATCTTGGCGCAGGCGTCGTAATCTTTCACGACCAGTTTGCCGAGGAGCAGAACCAGCAACGTCAGCCCGATGCCGACACAGGAGAAATCGGTAAACAAACCGAGTACCAACAGCGCGCCGAGAAAGGTCTCGGCCAGCGGCAAGATCGCGATGAACACGCTCAGCATCGGCCCGCCCAGGATCGTGTCGTCGAAGGTGGAATGGATGTACATCGAGAACCCGTCCAAATCCAGCAGCTTGTTGATCCCGGCGATGAGGAACAGCAGGCCGATCACCAACCGCAATAGCAAGACCGCGAAATCGTTGCGTAGCTCTTTCATGGCCAGTGAGTGTACCAGAAAGCGCGCCCAACGCAAATCGGCGATGAGGCGCCACGCCGCATCATCGTCGTTGGGCCCGGTTCCGGCTTCTGCTACACTGCCGGGCGTCATGACCGCGCCGGCGCGTCAATCATCGACCGTGCTCGAGGGCACCGTTGAGCGGATTCTCTACGCCAACGAGGAGAACCATTACACCGTCGCCACGTTGCTGCCGGAAGGCCGCGGCCGGACCGAGCCGGTCACGATCGTCGGCAACCTGGCCTCGTTGCAGGTCGGTGAGGCCGTCCGCGCCCACGGCGAATGGCGGACCCACCCGAAATTCGGCAGCCAGTTCGTCGTCGGCCGCTACGAATCAGTCCTGCCACGCACGGTGATCGGGATCAAGAAATACCTCGGCAGCGGCCTGGTGCCGGGGATCGGCGGCAAGTTCGCCGAGCGAATTGTCGATCATTTCGGCGAACGCACGTTCGAGGTGATCGACCAGTTCTCCGCCAAGCTCCGCGAGGTGGAAGGGATCGGCCCGGAACGCGCCCGCCGGATCAAGGAAGCCTGGGTCCAACAAAAGAGCGTGCGGGAGATCATGATCTTTCTCCAGGGCCACGGGGTGGGCACCGCGCACGCCGCGCGGATTTACCAGCGGTTTGGCGACAACGCCATCGCGGTGGTTCGGGAAAACCCGTTTCGCCTCGCCCGCGACATCCGCGGGATCGGGTTCCGCACGGCCGACGGGATTGCGGCCAAGCTCGGCATTGCGGCGGACTCGATTCATCGCCTAAAAGCCGGCGTGGTGCACGTGCTGGAAGAAGCTACCGGCGACGGTCATCTCTGCCTACCGGCGGAGCGGTTAACCGAGACGGCGGTCGAACTGCTCGGGGTTGACCGCGAACCGGTGACGCGGGCGATCGAGTTGTTGGCGGTTGCCGGGGATATCGTGATCGACCGGGAGCGGGTCTACCTGGCCGGCCTGCTGCGTGCCGAGCGCGGCCTGGCCACCCGCCTGCGCGACCTGGCCGGGCTGTCGGTCGGCCTGCCGCCGATCCAGCTCGACCGCGCCCTCCAGTGGGTCCAGGACCGGACCGGCATCGACCTGGCCCCGGCCCAGCAAGACGCCGTCTGCACGGCCTTGACCGCGAAACTCTGCGTCATCACCGGCGGACCCGGCGTGGGCAAAACCACCGTCATCAACAGCATTGTGAAAATTCTCCGCGCCAAGCAGGCCCGGGTATTGCTCGCCGCCCCGACCGGACGGGCGGCCAAGCGGATGCACGAGGCGACGGATACCGCGGCGCGGACGATTCACCGACTGCTCAATTACGACCCGCGCGAGCGCGGGTTCACCCACAACGAACGCCGCCCGCTGAAGGGTGACCTGTTGATCATCGACGAGGCCTCGATGCTCGACGTGCCGCTGGCTTATCACCTGATGAAAGCCGTGCCCGGGGAGATGTCGCTGGTGCTGGTCGGTGACGTGGACCAGTTGCCGTCGGTCGGCCCCGGCCGGTTCCTGCGCGACCTGATCGATTCCGGCCGGGTGCCCGTGGTGTACCTGACCGAGATCTATCGCCAGGCGCGGGAAAGCCTGATCATCCGGAACGCGCATCGGGTGAACGAGGGCAAGCTACCGGAGATCGGTCCCCCGCAACCGGCAGACGGTCAGGCCGACCGCGGAGACCGGCCCGCGGACCGCGCAGCGGCGCCGGATTTTTTCTTCATCGAGGAAAGCGAACCGGAGAACGTGGTGGCGATCATCCAGAAACTCTGTGCCGAGCGGGTGCCGCAGCGGTTCGGGTTCGACCCGATGCAGGAAGTCCAGGTGCTCACCCCGATGCATCGCGGAATCTGCGGGGCGGAGAACCTAAATCGGACGCTGCGCGAGGCGCTGAACCCGACCGGGCCGCACGTGGAGCGGTACGGCCGGACTTACCGGGTCCGCGACCGTGTGATGCAGTTGCGGAACAACTACGACAAGGACGTGTTCAACGGCGACCTGGGGCGGATTACGCGGATCGACCTGGTCGACCAGCAGGTGTTGGTGGACGTGGACGGGCGGACGGTGAGCTACGGGTTTGCGGAGTTGGACGAGCTGGTGGCGGCGTACGCGATCAGCATCCACAAATCACAGGGCAACGAGTACCCGGTCGTGATCGTGCCGATCCTGACCCAGCATTACCTGCTGCTGCAGCGCAACCTGCTGTACACCGCGATCACGCGCGGGAAACAACTCGTGATCCTGGTCGGGACCCGCAAAGCGCTCGCGCTCGCGGTGAACAACAACCAGACGCGGGAACGGTTCAGCCGATTGCGGGAGCGGCTGGGCGAACCGTAACCCGGGCGTAAGACCGCGCTGGTGGGGTTGCGGTGTCGCCGCGGCACAGCGAGCGATGGGGACTGCTATCCGCGGCCCGTTACCTAGCGCTTGGTTTTCTGGTAGAGATCCTGCAACTGGTCTTTGAAACTCTCGCCCATCGCGTCCTGGGCATGGCCCATCATCGTGGCGGTGCCGACCTGGTAAATGAACCTGGTCTTGCCGGCCTTGATCTGGTCATTGCCGCGCAGGTCCTGGGTGGCGACGCGGCGACCGTTTACCAGGGTGCCATTGGTTGATTCCAGGTCGGTGATCGCGTGATGGCTCCCGACGCGAGCGATGGCGAAATGCTGGCGCGACAGTTCCTGGTCGTCGATGGTTTCGTCAGCCGCCTGGCCACGCCCGAAAGTGAGGCGTTCGCTGCCGAGTTCCCAGCTCTTGACCACGCTACCGCTTTCGTTAAGTTGGACCAGGTATGGCATAAAAATGGACCTTTGGAACACTGGGACAGTACCAGACCGCGGAGGTAATTGGCAGCAAAAATCGCGGTTGACTTGCCACCGAGTAATACACATGATGACAGCCGGCTTTTGCCAGGCCAGCTTTAGATTCCATGCCGAAACTGCACATTCTATCTGGTGTCCTCGAAGGGAAAACGTTCGAGCTGCTCGAAGAACGGATCACCGTGGGCCGCGGCGTGGACAACATCATCCGCCTGGAAGACGGCACGGTCTCGCATCATCACGCGATGCTGGTCCAGGACGGCCTCGATTATAACCTCCGCGATCTGAATTCCACCAACGGCACCCGGGTGAACGGGATGCGGGTGGTGGAAACCAAGGTCCACCACGGCGACGCGGTGCGCCTGGGCTCGGTCGAGATGCGGTACGAATCCGACCCCAAGAAATCCAGCCAGCCGTTGCCCGCCGCCAAGACCGGCGTGGATCTCACCGAGGTCGGGCTGGGCGGGGGCAAACCGCCCACCTTCAGCTCCGTGTCACCTTTCGGCCGACGCAGCGGTCCGAAACGAAACATCCTGCTCTACGTGGTCATCGCGGTGGGCCTGGCGGCCCTGGTGGTGGTGGGGAGGCTCGCGATCAAGTTCCTCGGCTGGCACGGGGGCTAACCAGCCGGCCGCCGGCCGCCGGCCGCCGGCCGCCGGCCGGCTCCGCTCACGACCGCGTCTCAAGCGTCGTTCGCGCCGAGCCACGTAGCCACGTCCCGTGCCCAGTAGGTCAGGATCAGGTCCGCCCCAGCCCGCTTGAACGCCGTCATCATCTCCAGCACGATCGCCTGTTCGTCCACCCAGCCGCGGGCTGCCGCGGCTTTCACCAGCGCGTACTCACCGCTCACGTTGTAGACGGCGACCGGACAGGCAAACGTTTCTTTGACCCGGTGCACCAGGTCGAGGTAGGACAGGCCCGGTTTCACCATCACCATGTCGGCCCCTTCCTCGAGATCCAGCGCCACTTCCCGCAGGGCTTCGTCCCCGTTGGCCGGGTCCATCTGGTACGAGCGCCGGTCGCCGAACTGCGGCGCCGATTCGGCCGCCTCGCGGAACGGCCCGTAAAACGCCGAGGCAAACTTCGCCGCGTAACTCAGGATCCCGATCTCGCCATGCCCGGCGCCGTCCAACGCGGCGCGGATTGCCCCCACCCGACCATCCATCATATCGCTCGGGGCCACGATATCCGCCCCGGCATCGGCGTAGGCAACCGCGGCTTTTGCCAGCAGCGGCAGCGTGGCGTCGTTGTCGATCCGGTATTCCCGGCCCCGGCGGCGGACGATCCCGCAGTGGCCGTGGCTCATGTATTCGCAGAGACAAACATCGGTGATCACGACCAGGTCCGGGAACTCCTTTTTCAACGCCCGCACGGCGCGGGGCACGATCCCGCTGGCCGCGTAGGCGCCGCTGGCCCGCGCATCTTTCCGCGCCGGGATCCCGAACAGGATCACCGCCGGCACGCCGGCGGCAACGATGGCGGCGGTCTCTTTGAGCAACCGATCGATGGACAGCTGGTACTGGCCCGGCATCGACGCGATCGGGCGACGCTGGTTGCGGCCCGGCCGCACGAACAACGGCTGGACCAGGTCATGGCGGGTCAGCGTCGTCTCGCGCAACATGGCACGAAGTGACGCGGTGCGGCGGAGTCGGCGGGGACGATCGAGAGGGAAACTCATGGCGGCAGGATCCGGTTAGCTGATTAGTTCCTCGGCGGTGGTCATCAACTGGATGAACTCGGTGGCGCTGGCAACGGTGCTCATGCGCAAGCGGACGCCCGGGTTGTTCAGGATCCGCGACAACCGCGCGAGCAACGGCAGATGTTGGCGCACGCTCGGCGCGCAGAGCAGGAAGAAATGCTGGACCGGCACACCGTCCAGCGCCCCGAAATCGATCCCTTTCCGGTGCCGGCCGTAGGCGATGGCGGGCTGGTCGACCAGGCCGACCAGCGCGTTGCGGCTGTGCGGAATGGCGACACCCTCGTTGACGCAGGTGGGACAGAGGGTTTCCCGTTCCTTGAGCGCGTGGAAAAGTTTCTCCGACAACCGTTTCTCGTGCGGCGGCACGATCAGGGTCACCAGCTCGTGCAACACGGCGTCCCGGTCCTCGCCAGCCAGGGCCAGGTTGACCTGGCGCTCGGAAAAGGCGTCGGCCACGCGGGCCGGTGACGACACGCCGGTCACGTCGTCGGGAAGTTTCTCGTAGCTCATGGCAGGGTCCAGTACCAATCCGATACTAGGTTCGGCCCGGCCCCGGTGCAAGAGGGAACGTTGACCGCACGATTCTCGAAACGGTGTTTGACAGTTGGCGGGTGGCGCGCGAGATTTCGGCTCGCACCCGAGTCATTTGATCTGGGATGATCATCCACATGGAATCCGCCAGGAGAGATTGGAAATGATCGCAGCCACAGGATATCGCCGCGGGCGCTGGCTGGTGCGTGGCCTGGTCCTCGCCCTCGTCGCCGGCGGCGCCGTGACGGTTCGCGCGGTTGATCCGGGCGAGCCAACGTTTCGCTCGTTTGCCGGGGTGTTCCTGGCGGGCGACGACCACAACTTTTTCATCGAATCGGAAGTCCGCCTGCCGTTGGTGAGCGAAGAGTTGTGGAGCCTGTATTATCGTCACCACGACGCCACACCGTTCCTGAAGCTGGACGACCGTGTCCAGGCCGAGTTGTTTTACAACCGGGACGAGATCCAGGCCGATTTTCACCTGAACGAGTTCATCCGCCTGGTCACGATTGGCGGGTACCAGAAAACCCAGGCCTCCGACCGGACCGGCAAGGTCAGCGGATTCGTGGTGGGCGGTGGGTTTGCCGCGTTATTGCCGACCGGTGGCGAGCGTCTTTACTGGCGGCTGGTGGGCGGCGGGTATCTCGACCGGCGCAAACTACCGGCGGATTGGTGGTTGGACGTCGAGGCATCCTGGCGGTTGTTTTATTTTATCAGGGAAGAATATCTCGGCAGCAACTACCGCGCGTCGCTCGGGATGGCCGCCGATGCCCAGACTTCGAACCAGGGCGACCGGATCCGGCCGATGCTTCGGCTCGGACCGCAGCTGCAACTGCTCACCGCCCACGGCAACCAGGCCAATCTCCAGTTCCAGTGGTATTACCAGGACCAAAACCCGTTCTACGGTTTCGACGAAAACGGGTTCCTGTTCGGGCTCGATGTCATCAGCTCCGGCAACGACAACTACCGGGTCGACCTGCGTAGCGGCCGGCCGGCTGGCTGGTTCCCGGCGATCTGGGGCGCCTGGGATGTCGGCATCGGCAACGACCAACGCGTTTCCCGTTTCGAGATCAACGCCGAGCTGGTTGATTTTGTCATCGCCGATCGCCGTTACACGTTTGTGGTCTGGTACGAGACCCACCAGGAACAGCGGATCGGTGATTTTGACAACATCTCCTACTCCGTCGCCCTCGGCGGGCAAACGACGATCGGCTGGGAATCGGTCTTGTCCCACGGCGACCCGCTGGTGCTGGGACTGGATTTCGTCCACCGCAGCGATCATGCGCTCAACCCGGACGCCGACCGGCTGGCCGCGGACGGCGAACCGCGGGAGATCGGGTTACTGATCCAGAACGGCAGCATCAATCTCCTGCCGCGTTTCCGGTTGCAATCGATCGGTTGGGACCTGCCCTACCGCGACCCGGCCATGTACGAGGCCGGGCGAACCGACTGGTTGCACCTGGTCGATTGGCGGGTCACCGCCGGGTTCGCCATCACCACCACCCGCGACCGCAGCCACTGGGCCGGGCAGCTCGGCCTGAACTGGGACGTCGCCAGCATCAACGGCGCGGTTCTCTACCTGCGCGGCGAGGTATCACTCTGGGAAGAAATACCGGATTACGTGGCCGAGATCGGGGTGCGCCGCCCGATCGGCAAGCTGTTCCTGCGCTGGGAAGATTACGGGATCACCGACACGATTGCCCGCGGCGATCTCGTCATCCTCGGTCTCGGGGTGCACCTGTAGGGAGAGTGTTCAGCGTTTTGGTTTCAGGTCAGAGGCTTTATGTTTCGCCCTGCACACTGAACACCGAACACTGAAACCTCCCGAGCTACGCCACCGCTTGGAGCACCTGGTCAAGTCGATTCAGTTCAAACGGTTTCTCGACATACCCGCGCGCGCCGACATCGCAGGCGTCGGTCGCGGTGTATCGTCCGGCGGTGACAATAATGACCTTGGCTTGCGGGTCATGGTCGCGCAGCAACCGCGAGGTCGCCGTCAACCCGTCCATCAGCGGCATCCGCACATCCATCATCACCACGTCCGGTCGCACGGCGACGTATTTCTCGAGGGCGTCCTGGCCGTCCGACGCGACCGCCACCACCTCGTGTCCGAGAAATTCCAGGGCCAGCCGCAGGGCGTACTGCACCGAATCGGTATCTTCGACGATCAGGGCTCTCATGGTAAGCCGGGATAAGAGCACCGAGTATGCCAGCGGCGGCGAACCCGCCGCGAATCACGGGTTACCGCGGCAGAAGTTCGGCCAGGGCGGCCAAAAAGGTTTCCACGTTCTGCCGTGTCGATGTCTCGCCCATCAACCCTACCCGCCAGACTTTGCCTTTGAGCGGACCAAGCCCGGCACCGATCTCAATCCCGTGATCGGTCAACAACCGGTTACGGACCGCGGCCTCGTCCACCCCGTGCGGCACCCGGACCGCGTTGAGTTGCCAGAGCTGGTGACCTTCCTGCGCGGCGAGTTCCAGGCCGAGATCTTCCAGGCCTTTCTTCAGCAGCCGATGGTTGTGGTGGTGGCGTTTCCAGCGGGTTTCCAGTCCTTCCTGCAACACCAATCGCAACGCCTCGTGCAACGCGTAGTTCATCGAGATCGGCGCCGTGTGATGGTACACCCGCTCGGCGCCCCAGTACGACGAGAGCAGGTTGACATCGAGATACCAGCTCTGGACCGCTTGCCGCCGCGAGGTCGCTACCTTGACCGCCCGCTCGCTCAGCGAGACCGGCGCGAGGCCCGGCGGACAACTGAGGCATTTCTGCGTGCCGCTGTACACCGCGTCGACTTCCCATTTGTCGATCCGCACCGGACTTCCCGCCAGCGAGGTGACCGTGTCCAGCAAGAACAACGCCTCGGCCTCGTGCGCCAGCCGCGCCAGTTCTTTGACCGGCGTGTGCGCGCCGGTCGATGTCTCGGCATGAACCACCGCCACGAGTTTCGGATGGCGACAGGCATGGATCGCGGCCCCGATCGGTTCCGGCTCGATGATCTGGCCCCAGGGCGCTTCCACCTTGATCACCTTCGCCCCGCAGCGCGTTGCCACGTCGCACATCCGCGTCCCGAACACGCCGTTGACGCCGATCACCACCTCGTCGCCCGGCTCGATCAGGTTCACGAAACAAAACTCCATGCCGGCACTGCCGGTGCCGCTCACGGGAAACGTCATGGCGTTCTCGGTCAGGAACACCTGCCGCAGCATTTCCTTGGTCTCTTCCATCAATTCGATGAAATAGGGATCGAGATGACCGACCAATGGTTTGGCCAGGGCTTCGAGGACAGAGGGCGCCACGTTGCTGGGCCCCGGCCCCATCAACAACCGGGCAGGCGGAGAAACTGGTGAAGGAATGTGCATGCCGGCAAGGATACGGATCACCAAAAGAGCCGGCAAGATTTGTCTGGCGAACGCCAGGGCCCGGCGGGGGCGACCGGGCAACACTCTTACCCTCGCCGGCGCGACCGGCGTTGGTTATAATATCCGCATCTTGTCGACCCAATCCCCCATCGAGACTTTGACCGACGCAATGGTACAAATCGTCGGGCCCGACGGGGTCATCAGCCAGCGGGACGAGTTGCTCGTTTACGAATGCGACGCGTATACCCTGGAACGACACCCACCGGATCTGGTGGTATTACCGCGCTCGGTCGAGGAGGTGGTGGCGGTGGTCCGGCTCTGTCGATCGCATGATCTGCCCATCATTCCCCGCGGCGCCGGCACCAGCTTGAGCGGCACCATTCTCCCGGTCGATGGCGGGGTCATGATTTGCCTGGCGCGCATGTCACGCATTCTGTCGATTGATCCGCGCAACCGCCGCGCCCTGGTCGAGGCCGGGTGTATCAACGCCTCGATCAGCAAAGCCGTCCAACCGCACGGTTTGTTCTATGCCCCCGACCCGTCCAGTCAACCGGCCTGCACGATCGGCGGTAACGTCGCGACCAATGCCGGCGGACCGCACACCCTGAAATATGGCGTCACCACCAACCACATTCTCGGGTTCGAACTTGTGTTGCCGAGTGGCGACGTGGCCTGGCTCGGCGTCACCCCCGAGGGCGGTGAGGATGTGGCGGGATACGACCTGCGCGGCGCGGTGATTGGCAGCGAAGGGATGTTTGGGATTGTCACACGGATCCTGGTTCGCCTGACACCGGCCCCACCGGCCGTCAAGACGTTGTTGGGGGTGTTTCGCTCGGTCGATGATGCGAGCCAGACCGTCAGTGATATCATTGCCGCCGGGATCCTGCCCGGGGCGCTGGAAATGATGGATCAGTTGATCACGCAGGCGGTGGAGGATGCCTACCAGTTCGGGTTTCCGCGCGATGCCGGGGCGGTCCTGATCGTGGAACTGGACGGGTTACCCGCGGCGCTCGATCGCCAGGCCGAGCAGGTGGTTGCGATCTGCCGCGACAACCAGGCGCAGGACGTCCGCATCGCGAAGGACGAAACCGAACGGGCCGCGCTCTGGAAATGCCGCAAGCAGGCATTCGGCGCGGTCGGTCGGCTCAGCCCCAATTTCCTGACCCAGGACGGTGTTGTCCCGCGATCCAAACTGCCGGACATCATGCGTTTTATCCAGGAAACAACGGAAACATACGGGCTGCGCATCCCCAACGTGTTCCATGCGGGCGATGGCAACATTCATCCGTTGATCCTGTACGACGAGCGTGATCCGGCCCAGATCACCGCCGCTCGTCGCGGCCGGCAACGCGATTCTTGAGCGTTGCCTGGCGCTGGGCGGAAGCGTGACGGGAGAACACGGCATCGGCATCGAGAAAATCGATTTCATGGAGAAACAATATTCGCGTGATGATCTGGCGTTGATGCAACAACTCCGCCGCGTGTTTGATCCCCGGCAACAGTTCAATCCGCACAAGATTTTCCCCGGCGGCAAACGTTGCATGGATTTCACACCACGAAAACAGGTGTCGGCGTGATCGATCATCAACCAACCGATCTGACGGTCACCGTCGATGCCACCGTGACCGTGCAGGCATTGCAAACCGCGCTCGCAACCCGCGGACAATGGTTGCCGGTGGATCCGCTCTCGCCGGAGACGGTGACGATTCGCGAGCTGATCGACCGCAACCTCAGCGGCCCGCGACGTTACGGGTACGGCACCATCCGCGAACATCTCCTCGGGCTGCGGCTGGACATGGCCGACGGGCGCAAGATCCGCGCGGGCGGCCAGGTCGTCAAGAACGTCGCGGGCTACGACGTGTGTCGGCTGTTGGTCGGTGCCGGTGGCGAGCTGGGGACGATTACCGAGGCGACGTTCAAGCTGCGGCCGCGGCCGGAGACAGAACAGTTTGTCCGCATCTCTTGCGACACGCTGGCGGATGCCGAACGCATCATCGAATCGGTGCTGCAGGCGGGCTTGTTGCCGGTCGTACTCGACCTGGTTGCCCCGGCCACTGTGGTTCTCGGGTTTGCCGGGGCGCGGGAAGATACCGCATGGCAACTCCAACAAGCCGCGGCGCTGGGGATCGATCAGGCCACGGATCTTGGCTACGATTGTTTGCTGCCCTGTCGCCTCTCGGTGTTGCCGTCACGACTGGTCCCGGCGATCGAGGGGCTCAATACCGACCGGTTCATCGCCCGGGCGGGTAATGGTGTGATTTACCATGACGGGCCAGCGACCGAAACCAGCGACGTGCCCCACGCCGCGCTCCAGGAACGCCTGCGACAAATGCTCAACGGCAATCTGGCGACGTCCTCCGCAATGAAATGAATGCGCCGGCACCAGTCGAAACGTTTCTCGAAGAAACCCAGGCCTTGAGCTGCGTCCATTGCGGGCTCTGTCTCGGCGCGTGTCCGACCTATCTCGAGACCGGCAACGAAAACGAATCACCCCGCGGGCGCATCTACCTGATGCGGGCGTTGCAAGCCGGCCGGGCACCGCTCGGGGATACAACCGTGGGTCACCTTGATTCTTGTCTCGGCTGCCGCGCCTGCGAGGTGGCCTGTCCCAGCGGCGTGCCGTACGGCCAGCTCCTCGAAGCCACCCGCGAGCATGTCGCCCGTAACCATCCGCGTTCATTCGGGCAAACGTTGCTGCGCCGGTTCATGATCGACCAGGTGATCCCGTTCCCGGTCCGTCTCAAGCTCGCCCTGGTCCCGGTCCGGCTGGTCCGCGCCCTCAAGCTCGAACCGTGGCTGCCGCGGTCTCTGCGCCGCCTGCTGGCGTTGACGCCGGCCAACCCGGTCGCGGCCGACCTGCCGGCCGTTGCGTCCCCCCCGACAACCACCGCCACGGGCACGGTCGGGTTCGTCTCCGGCTGTGTGATGTCGGTTTTGTTCGGTAACACGCACCGGGCCAGTATCCGCTTGCTGAACCAGGCCGGGTATCGCGTCGTCACGCCGGCCGGCCAAGCCTGTTGCGGGGCGCTCGACGCGCACAGCGGCAACCTGGATCGGGCGCGGTCGTTCGCGCGCCGCAACATCGAGTTGTTCGAGGCCCAGGACGATCTCGACGCCATCATCATCAATGCCGCCGGCTGCGGCTCGACGCTCAAGGAATACGGTCAACTCCTGGCCGATGACCCTGACTGGGCCGACCGCGCCGCGGCGTTCAGCCGCAAAGTGCGGGATCTTTCGGAGTTCCTGCCCGGCAAACTCGCGTTCCAGAACCCGGGTTTCCAGGTACCGACCACGCTGCACGACGCCTGTCATCTCGCCCATGCCCAGCGGATCACCGATCCGCCGCGGGCCCTGGTCCGGGCCGTGGCCGGCGATCATTACGTCGCGCTTCGCGAGGCCGATGTTTGTTGTGGCAGCGCCGGTAGCTATAACCTCACCGAGCCGGAGATGGCGGCGCGGCTGCAACAACGCAAGATCGACAATATCCTCGCAACCGGTGCCGAGATCGTCGTCACCACCAACCCGGGCTGTATCCTCCAGATCGAAGCCGGCCTGGCCCAGGCGGGCGCCGGTCATGTTCGGGTGATGCACCTCGCCGATTACCTGGCGGGGGCGATGGACCACGGTCGGGATCGCTGAGACGGGATTGGCACTTGCCCCCAACCACCCGCAGCCACTAGGCTCCGGGCACCGCGCCGGTTCATGCCGGCCTGGGAGTGTTCGATGATCATCGCCACTGTATTCATTCTCTACCTGCTCGGCATGATCGTCATCGGTTGGATCGCGTACCGGCGAACGCACGACCTGCCGGATTACATCCTCGGCGGTCGCCGACTCGGGCGCTGGGTGGCGGCGTTGAGCGCCGGGGCATCGGACATGAGCGGCTGGTTGTTGCTCGGTCTGCCGGGATACGCCTACGCGGCCGGCTTGGAAGCGAG
>JABAOE010007754.1_pt3 | contig 20727 bp, 17 predicted proteins | sample 7062141 | NCBI WGS metagenome assembly JABAOE01 (sample SAMN14538627, study PRJNA623070) | marine sediment metagenome | biome: marine biome [ENVO:00000428]; feature: marine pelagic biome [ENVO:01000023]; material: deep marine sediment [ENVO:00002113] | place: India: Gulf of Khambhat ... | reverse complement strand
ACTCAGTGTGCCGGTATTCTCTCCAGCGTCGACCGGGTTGGCATCAAGTCGATTTCCGGTACCGGCCACTGAGTAATTCAGGTCCACCTGATCGATGTCGCGTGCCGCGACCTGCACTGCCTGGATTGCCCGGTCCGTTTCGATGAGCGGGGCACCAGGAGACAAACGCAGGTCAACGTCGAACTCACCCTGCGACAATTGTGGAATCAGTTCTGTTCCGAGCCGTGGAACGAGCAGCATCGTGGCAACAAAGATTGTTATGGCGCCGGAAACCACGGCAGCGCGGTGATTGAGGGACCATCGCAGCAGTGGTGCATAACCCTTTGCAGCGAATGCATACAGACGTTGCAACAACCATCCGGGGACCCACAGAATTGCCCAGCAAAGCCATTTCAATCCTGCGAATACGAATCCGAATAGGCGAACGACATACGCTACGCCTCGCGTGAAACGATTTGGCCGTGTCTCTTCTCCGGCTTCGCGGTAACGCGAGCCTGTGCCGAGGGCCGCCAGCATCGGTATCAGGGTCAAAGCGACGATCAGCGAAAAGACCAGCGCAAAAGTAACGGTCAGTGCCTGATCGCGGAACAGCTGGCCCGCCACGCCCCTGATAAATACCATTGGGAAAAACACGGCGATCGTCGTCAGGGTTGCCGCGAAGACCGCCGTCGATACTTCAGCAGTACCGTTTCGCGCTGCCTCCAGTATCCCCTGACCCTGCTCTCGCTTGCGAACGATGTTTTCGAGCACCACGATCGCGTTATCCACGAGCATGCCGACCGCCAGCGCGACACCGCCCAGCGACATGATGTTGAGCGAAACGTCGTTGGAGTACATGAGGAGGAATGTGCCGATAACGGAGATAGGTATCGCACCTGCGATAATCGTTGTCGCCTTGGCGTCCCGCAGGAATCCGTAAAGAACCATAATCGCCAGCAGTCCCCCAACGATAGCGGCAGAGGTTACCTGCTGTATTGCGGCCGAGATAAACTTGGACTGGTCGTAGATCTTGACGATCTCGAGTTCTTCCGGCAGCGTTTCCTGGAAGCTCTCGCTATCCAGCCGGCGCTGTACCCGGTTGGCGACCTGCACCGTGTTTGCGTCGCCTTCCTTGTAGATTGCGAGCTCGACGGATTCTCTTCCGTTGATCCTGGTGATCGCTTCGCGCTCTTTGTGCCCACGCGTTACCGTCGCTACGTCACGCAGGTAGACCGGCCTGTCCGCTACGGTCGCCACAATGGCATTGGCAAACTCCTCGACCGTCTCGAATTCGTTAATCGTTCTTACAAGGTATCTCTGTGTGCCTTCTTCCAGTCTCCCTCCCGACAGGTTGACATTCTCCGCACGAATTCTTTCAGCGATCTGCTGGATGCTGATGTCGAGTTGCGATAGTTTCTGCTGATCGACGTGAATCTGGATCTCGTCTTCGAGGCCACCACTTACCTTTACAGCTGCCGTTCCCTCTTCAGCTTCCAAGTCATTCTTGATGCGGTCTTCGGCAAGCCGTCGCATTTCCTTGAGGCTCGCCGCCTGAGACGTGCCGTCCGACGGTAATTCAGCCTCGTCCTTACGCAGCAAACCGAGGCGCATAATTGGCTCCGACGAAGGATCAAATCTCAACAGCAGCGGTCTGCTGGCCTCAAGCGGCAGTTCGATAATGTCGACTCGCTCACGCACATCGACGCCCGCGATGTCCATGTCGGTGCCCCACAGGAATTCCAGCGTGACGTCGGACTGGCCGGAGCGTGACACGGACCGTACCAGCCGAACATTGCGAATAACGCCAACCGCTTCTTCAATCGGCTTGGTAAGCAGGTTTTCTATTTCTGCCGGCGCGGCTCCGGTTAGTTCAGTGCGAACCGTAACCGTCGGATAAGAAATGTCCGGCAACAGATTCACCTTCAGCCTCGATAAAGAGACCATGCCAAAAAGCACCACGGCCACTGTGAACATCATTATCGTGACCCGGCGTTCCGTTGCGATTTCGATCAGACGGCGCATCGTGTATTCCTGTGCTCGGGTTCAGGTTGAGGAATCCGTGCTTGCAGCCTTCTCGCCGGACTCCACAGCATTGATAATTGATACCCTGGAACCATTTTTGAGACTGGTGTGACCGACGGTGACAAAGACCTCGGTACCGTCCAATCCTTCGAGGACTTCGATTTGTCCGCCCTCGGCATAACCCGTGCGAATGATCCTGCGTTCGGCGACATTGTCGGAGACAACGTAGATTGCCGACTGGCCGGCTTCTTCGACGATAGCGCTGCGTGGAATCTGCAGCGCATCCTTGTGCATGTCATAAACGATGTCGATGCGGCCGAACATGCCCGGCTTCAGGCGGCGCGATGGATCAGTGACTTCTATGCTGATCTTGAAAGTACCCGTGCCTGGATCGACGACCGGACTGACGCGTGAAACAATAGCCGCGAACTCCTCGCCGGCCAGCGCGTCGAAGACAATGGTCGCCTCCTGTCCCGGATCGATTAGTCGATACTCTCTTTCGGGAACATGCAGGTAGGATATAAGCGGTTCGAGGCTCGTAACTTGAAAGGTTGGTGCATTGACCTCGATCATGTTGCCAACCTTGATGAAGCGTTCCGAAATCACGCCATCGATCGGCGCGCGGATTTCGGTATACCCGAGTTCCAGCGCAGCCAGGTCAAATGTGGCCTGCAGCGCTTCCATCTCGTATTGAATCTTTTCGAAATCACCGGCACTGATCAGGCCCCGGTCCCTGAGGTCGACATTGCGTTGATATTCTCTTTTCAGTTTTCGCAGGTTCGCTCCCGCCTGCTCCATTTCGAGCCTCAAACGATCGCCGTCGAGTCGGCCGAGAATGTCGCCGCTTTTGACGACATCCCCTTCTTCAACAAGGATTTCCAGGACCTCTCCAGCGACTTTTGCGATAACTGTCGCATCCGCAAACGCTTCTATCGGTGCGGTTCCGGAGTAAATCGCGAATATGTCGCCGCGGGTCGCGCTGCCAATTTCTACTGGAATAGCGGGGCTCGCATCCTCGTCGGTCTTTGCATCCTTGTCGCCGTCCCCGGGCTGACACGCAGCCAGGAGAAATACGGTCAGTGCAAGCTCCGGCCAGACTTTTCTCGCCGACATGTTGGTCTCCCTGGTAATTGTCGGTCCAATGTGGAAAAAGGACTTTATATTTATCGTTTAGCCGACCATTGGGGCTACAGATTCGATGCTGGCGAAGACACGGCTGCCATCACGTAAACTGCCCTGGCCGGTTACGACAATCTGTTCGTGTTCTTCGAGTCCGCCCAGTACTTCGATGTTTTCACCTGACTGAATGCCCGTCTGTATGATCCGGCGATTAGCCGCCCCGTCTTCAACCACATAAACGACAGTCTGGTTGTCTTCCATTACGAGTGCCGAGAGTGGAATCATCAAGGCATCGGCGTGTTGCTCATAAGCGATCTCGAATCGCCCGAACATACCCGGAGCGACCAGTCCGTCTTCGTTATCGATATAAGCAGTCGCCCGAAATGTGCCGTTTCGCATGTCTATCGTCGGGCTGATCCGTGCAATCAGTGCGTCGAATGCCTGGCCCGGCATGGCATCGACCCGGACCTTCGCATGGTGGCCCGCTGAAAATTTCTGCAGTTCGGTCTGCGGAATCCGCAAGTACGCAACCAGCTTGCTCGTATCCGTAATCCTGAAAGTCGTGTCGTTGACGCCGACGTGCTGTCCTATCTTGATCTCGCGTGCCGAAATGACGCCGGAAATCGGCGCGCGAATGGTCGTGTATTCGTAATCAAGGTGCTGCAAATTGTAAGCTGCTTCAAGCGCTTCCATTTCGAACTTGAGGCTGTCAATGGCACTTGCACTCACGAGTCCTTGCTCGCTCAGCTGAACAAAACGCTCGTATTCCCTGCTTGCCTTGTCCAGGTTTGCCTTTGCCTGGATCTGGCGCAGCCGCAGCCGCTCACCGTCGAGCCGTGCGAGCACCTGTCCCGCGACGACCTCGTCGCCTTCCTCGACAAGTATCTCAACAGCCTCACCGTCGACTCGCGCCAGCACTGCCGCCTCGGAGTCGGAGCTGATCGTCGCGGTCGTACGGTAGGTGGCAAAGATGTCGGCTTTCACAGGCGATGAGACTTCGACCGGCAGTGGCGTCGCGGCCTCCTGCTGCTCGACCGTCGCTACGCTCGCTTCCCCGACGCCACATGCGCCTAACTGCAGAGCTGCCGTTGCTGCGAGTAGTGTGATGACAATGTTCTTGGATCTCATGATTTTCACCGTAAATCGATGCTGACCTGTTTGGTGTTATAGTTGAGTATAACACTATATAACTATAACGCAAGTACTTTGAACAGAATCGGTCAGATCATCCCAAAGTCAATAAATTCAGTGACTTACGTAGAATCTGCCTGCGCGAGCGGGCCTTCTAATCTGTTAGATGCCTCAAAGTGGCGCTTGGATTAGCGAAAACGCAATTTTTTGGATCGCGCCCCGGCGGGTCGCCGTTCAGGGGATGGCGCTGGCGGTCTTCTTCGCACTGCTGGCACGCCGGGCGGCAAGGCGCTGCGACATCCTGGCCTGGAGCATCAGCAAGCTGGGCGTCAGCAACAGCGTCAGGATGGTTGCAAAAGCCAGGCCGCCGGCTACCGAGGATGACAACTGTGTCCAGTATTGCGTCGCCGGTGCGCCGACAGAGATTTCCCTGCCGATCAGGTCGATATTCAGGGCGAATACCATCGGCGTCAGTCCGAGAATCGTCGTCACCGTGGTGAGCAGCACGGGCCGCAGTCGGACGGCGCAGGTACGAAGTATCGCCTCCAGGGCGTCTGCGCCTCGTTTGCGCAAAACGTTATACGTGTCGATGAACACGATATTGTTATTGACAACGATGCCGGCGAGCGTGATCACCCCGACACCGCTCATAATGATTCCGAAAGGCTTGTTCATAACGAGGTGGCCGAGCAGGACGCCGCCCGTGGAAAACACGACCGCTGTCAGGATCAGGAATGCCTGGAACAAGCTGTTGAACTGCGTAACCAGGATGATCGCCATGACGGCAACTGCTATGAGCATGGCTTTGCTAAGAAACGCGGACGCCTCCTGCTGATCCTCGTTTCCCCCACGGAAAGTTACGCTGACCGCGGGGTCGATATCGAGAAACGGCAGCAACTCCCGCATCTCGCGAACGACGTCGGCATCGAGATATCCTTCCTCGACATCCGCGCTTACCTGCATCGTACGCCGCAAGTTGGTGCGCTGGATGGTACTGACTTTGTTCGCGGGGACGCGTTTCACGAAATTGCTGATCGGGATCAATCCCTCGTCCGTCGGTATGCGCAGCGCATCGATTTGATCGAGGCTGCGGCTGTTGTATGGATAACGGACGCGAATGTCAATTTCATCTTCGGCGTCGTCCGGACGATACTCCCCGATCTTGATGCCATTGGTAACGAGTTGAATCATGTTGCCAACCAGCGTTATATCGGCGCCGAATTTTGCCGCTTCGGCGCGATCGACATCGATTTGCCATTCAATTCCGGGCATCGGCCGCGTGTCCTCGACATTGAAAACACCGTCCAGCGTTTCCAGCGCCTCCCGGACGCGTCCGGTCGAAATTTCGAGAATATCGGGAAAACGTGAAGAGAGCTCGAGCTGAATGGGTTTACCCTGTTCCGGCCCGTCCTGTGCTTTGCGAGTCCGGATCTCCACACCCGCAAGGCCCGACACGTTTTCTCTTATATCGTGCAAAATCTCATCCGCTTTGCGCCGTTCGTCCCACTCGATAAAATTCAGGGTTATCGAGCCGATGAGGTCTTCGGCAGCGCCACGGCCGGCTGCGCCGGTCTTTGTATAGACGCTTTCGATTTCGGGGAGATCGAGGACGAAAGCCTCCACCTGTCCGACGAGCAGATCTTTTTCATCGGTCGAGAGATCACCGCGGGCATGTATATCCAGGTTGGCGAATTCGGGTTCAATGTCGGGAAACAACTCGACACCGCGACCGAACGCAAAGAATGCGAGATAAATTACGCCCAACATCGCCGATACGGCACCAATGTTGAGCCAGGGAAGCCGCAGGGATTTCTTCAGGAACTGAATGTACTTGCCCGTTAGGCCGGTTATGGTATCGAGATCGCCCGTTTCGGCGGCGGTCAGGTTGCGTTTCGCCTCGCTGCCGATCGCGCCCGTACTGCCGAATATGGAACCCAGGGTCGGTACGAACAGCAATGCCATGAGCAGCGATGCGCTGAGAACGGCGACGAGAGTGATCGGCAGAAATTTCATGAACTCGCCGATCATGCCGGGCCAGAAGACCAGTGGTACGAATGCGGCCAGCGTCGTGCAGGTCGATGCGATGATCGGCAGCGACATGCGGCGCGCGGCGCCGGAATAGGCGTCGTGTCGCGCGATGCCTTCGGCCATGCGCCGATCCGCAAGCTCGGTGACGACGATAGCGCCGTCGACCAGCAAACCGACGGCCATGATCAATGCGAACAGCACCATCATGTTGATCGTCGCGCCGAATGACGCTATGACCAGAATCCCGAGCAGAAAACTCCCCGGAATTGCGACGCCAACCAGGCTCGCGGCGCGAAATCCCAATATTCCGATTATTACGATGAATACCAGGAGTACAGCCGAAATAACGCTGTTCTGCAGGTTCGACAGCATCTGGTGGACGTCCTTCGACTTGTCGCGCGACGCAATGATGGTGACGCCTTCGGGCCAGTAGCGCCGATCCTCTTCGATCAACGCTTTGACCTCATCCACAGTACTTATAATGTTGGCACCGCTGCGCTGTACGACCTCGATGGCCAGTGCGGGATGACCGTCGAGGCGTGCGTAGCTCTCGGCATCCTTGTAAGTGCGCCGCACTTCTGCAACATCCTTGAAATGTACGATGCGTTCACCGACGGCCTTGATCGGCATTTCGAGCACGTCTTTGGCCGACTCGAACACACCCGGAACTTTCACCGGGAATCTGCCCTCACCAGTGTGCAGGGCGCCGGCGGCGACGAGACGATTATTGCGGTCGACGAGGGAAAGGATTTGTGCCTGGTCGAGGCCGTAGCTTTCCATCGCCAGCGGATCGACGACAACCTCCATCAATTCCTCGCGAACACCAACGAGGTTGACTTCGAGCACGCCGGAGATAACTTCGATCTTTTCCTTGAGATCGCGGGCGAGCACGGTCAATGTTCTTTCGGGGACATTACCAGCGAGATTCAAGACCAGCATCGGATCAAAGCGGGAAAACTTGATTTCCGTTACGGTCGGTTCCTCTGTTTCGTCTGGCAACTTTGCCTTTGCGATATCAACTTTCGCGCGCACATCCTGCAGCGCGACATCGGTATCGGTGCCGGCATCGAACTCTATCTGTATGCTGGCCCCGCCCTCAAAGGCGTTACCGACAATCTCCTCTATCCCCTCGATATTCCGGATTTCCTGTTCCATCGGCCTCACCAGAAGCCGTTCAGCATCTTCGGGCGAGATGCCGTCATGCGTCATGCTCACATAGATAAACGGTATATTCAGGTCAGGTTCGGCTTCTTTGGGGACGGTGACATAGGTCACGACGCCGGCAATGATGATTACTGCCAGCGACATAATGACCGTGCGCGAACGACGCATCGCAGATTCGATGATTTGCATGGCTAGTTGTCCGCCGGACCCAATTTGGTTGCGACGGCAATATCGATATCAGTCTCGGGGACGGCATCGACGACAGTCCCTTCGCCGACAAAACCCTGGCCGACCGTAATGATCGTCGCGGCGTGTGGCAATCCGGCGATCCACACGCCTTCGCTGGACGACATTGCGACATCGGCTTTATGAAATTCGACTACTCCTGCTTCATTGACCGTCTTGATACCGAGGTTTCCCTCGTCATCGAGGGTAAGCAAGGAGGGCGAAATTTTCTGTGCATAGATCGTCTCGGCCGGAACGATCAACTCGGCAGTCGTTCCCCCTCTAAGGGCACCGTCCGCGTTATCGATCTCGAGTTCGACATTGAACGTGCGAGTCGCCTCGTCTGCGACCGGTGCAATGTAACGGATCCTGCCGTCGACAGTCTCACCAGTCGCAAGCCTGGCCGAGCCCGGGCCGCCCTTCTTTATGAGGTGAGCTTCGTATTCGGCGACACTTGCACGGACAATGAGTGTACGCTCATCGACAATCGTCGCGACAGGATCACCGACCTTGACGAAGTCGCCGACTTCTACGTGTCTTTCCTGCAGCGCACCGTCGAACGGTGCTCGAATTATCATGTAGTCGATATCGAGGCGCGCCCTGGTAAGTTCCGCTTTTGCAGCCTCGAGTAAAGCGTCGGCTTCCTGTAACTGCGCTTCGGAGACATAGCTGTCACCCTTCAGCCTGGCACGCGCTTCGAATTCGAGCTGCCGCTGTTTGACGGTGGCTTCTGCTTGTGCCAGCCGGGCATGCCGATCCCTGTCGTCAAGCCCCACGATGATATCGCCGACATCAAAACGCTCGCCCCGTTCGGCGCCAACGCCTACAACACGGCCGTCCGTTTCCGCATTCAGTTCAACGACCCGCGCCGGCGCCGTTCGGCCGTTGACAATGATATTGCGGGTGACTTCATCCGCCACCTGGTGCCGCACCCTGACACTTGCCCGCGGCGCCGCAGTTGCCTCCAGGCGTTGCTCGTTTTCGTACGATTTGTTGTCGTCTCCGAGATAACCGCTCGCGAGCCACACGGCGATCGCCAGTGCTATTGCAGCCGACGTGATCCAGGACTTGTATCGACTCAGCTTGTTGCGATTTACACTTGCCATATCCTACTCGGTATTCACTGTATTGCAGATCAGCCAGTGGCGCTCTCGGCACCCGGTAACAATGGCTGCTCCAACATCTCGCGGTTACTCTCGACATACTGCTTGAACGCAGTCGCCATATGCCTGCCGAAGCCGGCGACAAATTGTGCCCCCGGGCCGAGTTTCGGGCATTCGCAAGTTTCGAACTCCTCGATTAACTTAAGGAACTCCTCGATCTCCTCGAGCTTGTTTTCGAAAACCGCATCGACTTGTTCCGCCGACATCAAGTGCGCGAACCATAAGGTGGCGAGAAATTCGGACCGAATCTTGTGTGATGGATTGGGATTGGAGAGTCCCTCGATCAGGGCCTCGCGCCCCTTCTCAGTAATGCTGTAAACCTTGCGGTCGGGTTTGCCCTCCTGTGGGACAAGTTCGTATTCAACCAGCCCGCTGCGCGCGAGCGTGGCAAGTGCGGGATAGATCGAGCCGTAACCGGCAGGGAAAAAATGTCCGAAAGACGACTCGAAACACTTTTTCATATCGTAGCCGGACGCATCGCCGTCGGTGAGCATCCCGAGACAAACCGTTTTGACATCCATCACACAGATTCCTGCCGGGGTCGCCCGGCCATATATCGGAGCGATGTATTATATCAATTCGATATATATTGTCTAGTTATATGCGGGAAAATTTTCGCAAGGGCAATTTAATATTTTTATTCAATGGCTTAGACCCGAGGGGCAGGGCCCGGGGCGAGCCGCGCAGCGAGTTTGGCGCGCAGTCTGCGCCTGAGATCGTCTTAATCGCGTGCTTCAGGCGTTAGCGGGCTTGGTCGCGATGACGTAGATCATGCCCCGCTCAGTCAATTGTTGACTGATCTGCAAGCCTTTGGATTGCAAATGCCCGTTGATAGCCGCTGTATCCAGCCGTAGTTTGAGGTAGTCGCTGATGTGCAGCTTCCACTCGCCGGCATCTTTGGCATACAGCACGTCGTGTACGTGCACGACATCGCCACGGTAGTCGAGAAAGCAGGTGAATATCTGCTCGTCATCCGCTCTTACCGGCACAAAGCGATCGGGGCCGCTCGGCTCGCTCGATACATAGTCGCGAATCGAGTAGATAAATGTTCCACCGGGTTTCAAGGCGAAAGAGACCCGGTCTATCACCTTTTCGACGGTGGCAATATCAGGAAGGTGTACCAGGGTATCGCCCATGCATACGATCAGGCCGGGCGGCTCGTCGATATGTTTATCGAATTCGCTCAGATCATCGCAAACTGTCCGAATGCGAAGATCGCCGGCACGCTCCATCAATTCGTCGAGCAGAGGCTGGCAGAAATCGATCGCAACAACGCGGAAACCTTTTTCGGCGAGGGGAACCGACTGGCAACCCGGTCCGCATCCCAGATCAACGGCAAGATCGCCATTGTCCGGCGAGAGTTCCAGCCCGGCAAAAAATTCGACATTGGCTTGATACGCGTTCTCGAAATCCCCGAGGATCCACGAATACACGGGCGCCAGGAAATCGTCGTAATGTTTTCTTACCGACTTCAAACCGTTCCCCCTTTTGCCTGATAGCAGCATTATTCTGGGTATCGAGTAATAGTATCTGTTTACAAGAAATACTGTGACAGGAACGGATTCATCATTCGGTTTTCGGGGTCGAATCTCTTGCGAATCTTGTTAAAGAAACTAAAGCGGCTGCCGAATACCTGGGCAGGATAATCGGCCGGAATGTCGCGTGTCTGATTGAAGGCGGGCACACCACCCCAGTGACGGGCGAAGTCGCCAAAATCGATGACAAAATCTTCCCAGCCTTTCGCCTGAGTCGAAATCGCGCGAAGCGCGATCATTGGCTCGTCAAAACTCGGCGAAAGCAGCGCTGATCCGTCTCTGCCTATGCGGAACCCGACCGTGGGCATGTCACAGCGGTAATTGCTGTTTTCTCGAATCCTGTAACAGAAATCACGGTATGCCTGAACGACGATTGCGAAATCCGCGGCGGGGAAAAACCAGGTCGAGTAAAACAGGTCTTCGGATGCGTTCTTGGTGCTGCTGATCTGTGCGGTAGCGTTGCTGCCCGAACAAACCAGACGATTGTTGACGAGGCCTTGTGTTACCTGGCTGATTTCGTCGATCAGACGATACCTGACTCCGGCAACAGGAACGATTCGATTGATCGATTTGAATACGTGCGGCAAGACGGTGCTCTCGCCCCAATCCTTGATCTTCCAGGGAATCCGGTACCCGCTCTTTGCATCGGGGCTGCAGCGTCTGAGATCGAGGTAGACCCGATCGCGAAACGGCAACAGAAAAAACTTCAGCCCGACGTCCAGCTTGCCGAGTTTTTCGGCGGCGCCCGAGAACTGGTCGAAATTGCAGCGCCGGTGCGTCGCGGAAAACGGCCGGATCGGACGGACATTGAGCGTCACCTCATAAATAGTGCCGAGCATCCCGAAGCTCAGGCGAAATGCGTTCAGGAGGTTAGGCTGGTCTTGCCGTATCTCGATCGGTTTACCATCAGGCGTTATGGCCCGCAGGCTTCGGACCTGCGAGGCAAAGAAGGCGCCGTCGTCGCCGAATGTCGGGCCGATACAAGCCCCTGCGACCGCGCCGCCTACGGTGCGGCTCATCAGGTCGTGGCCGCCGGCAAGCTCGAGGCCATGTTCCGCGAGTTCACGCGCAAGGTCGCCGATACGCACGCCTGCCTGCACGGTCACCGTGTCGCCATAGGCGTCTATGTTTTTTATCTCGTTGAGGCCGGTCACATCGATTACCGTCCCGGCGCTGGAAGACGTGCATTCGGTCGCCGAACTGTTGGCCCCCATTGGCCGAAACGGCGGCAGGTACCTGGAACCGGGATCGAGTGCTTCACGTAGTCCGGTTACGCGAACGGGCCTGATGACTGCCGGAGCGTATTGTTTTTGCAGGCGAATCCGGGTCGAGCGCCGAATATCGGTCGGATTTGCTGACATTTGTGCCTCCAAAATCGAAAGGGACGACTCGTATCGGGGCAACAAAACCGAAGGGTTTCAGGGGATTGTGAATAGGGGTCGCCTGGCGAATGTCACGGGCCGGCGCCCGTATCGATTTGGCAACCCCGCTATCTTAGGTTTCCCCTTAGACCGGTGGCTTTGCGACCCCTTCTTTCGAAGGGTGTGCCTTTGTCAAACGTCCGGGAATCGTTGCACAGGGCGATTCAGCCGTCAATTGTCACGGATCTACAAATCGCGGGGCATTTCAAATCAGCGCCTTGTGGAGTTTCCCATGCTGCATTGCGTACAATTATGTTGATTAGCCTCCGACCAGATTTGGGGAATCGCCTTATGTCCTATCGATGCATATCACTCTTCATTATGAGTCTAGCCACGGCAATGCCCTCGTACGCTGACTCCATCCTTGAATTTCAAACGACAGAATTCGGTGGCGGCCAGCCGATCGTCGGTACCGTGCAGATTTCGACATCCGGTAGTAACACCCGCATCGAAATTATTTCCGTCAGTAGCGCCGAGGCCGGCGGCATGATTTACCACGGCGACAAGAAGGAAATGATCATCCTGGATCATGCACAGGGAAATTACATGATTATCAGCCAGCGTCAGATGGACGCGATGGCCGCGCAGATCGGCGACGCAATGTCGCAGATGCAGGAAGCATTGGCCGCGATGCCGCCGGAGCAGCGGGCAATGGCGGAACAAATGATGCAACAACGCTTTCCCGCGAAACCACCGCAACGAGCGCCAGACACGATTAACGACCTCGGCAGCACGGGAGAAGTTGCCGGCATCGGCTGCCGTAACTATGAAGTAGTTCGGGATGGCAGGAAGGTCCGCGAAATTTGCGTCAGCGACTGGGACGATATTCACGGTGGACAGGAGACCGCCGACGCGATCAAGGGCGTCGCGGATTTCTTCGAAGGCATGAGACGGGCATACTCCGCTGCCGGTGGCATGGACGTATTCGATCGCCAGCAGGAGTTGTTCGAGCATATGAAAGAGGTTGACGGCTATCCCATTCTCCACCGTGATTTTTCTGCGGGTGGTTCCCTCGAACGCCAGACCGTGTTGACCGGCGCCAAGGAGGAGACCATCCGCCCGGGGTTTTTCGAGCCACCCGATACCTACAGCTTGCAGGAATTGCCGCAGGGCATGAATTAGGCGCTCGCGGAGCAAATTCGAGCGAATTGTGCGTATCGGCACAGCGATCTGCACGCTACAGTAAAGACATGAACAGGGATTTACTGCCGGCGCACACCGTCCTGGCGGCAAACAGAATCGCGCCGTACATTCGGGAAACACCGCTCGATTACTCACCGTATTTCAGTCAAATAACCGGCGCAAACGTATACCTGAAACTCGAGAATCTGCAGCACACCGGTTCGTTCAAGCTGCGCGGCGCCTTCAACAAGCTGCTTTCACTGTCTGAGGAAGACCGCGAGTCGGGCGGCGTCGCCGCGTCCAGTGGCAATCATGGTGCTGCGATTGCGTACGCGATGAACAAGCTGGGCGTCAAGGGCACGATATTCGTGCCTGAGCAAACATCGGCGACAAAAGTCGATGCCATCAAGCGCTTCGGCGGCGACGTCAGGTTTTTCGGAACCGACGGTCTTGATACCGAAATGCACGCCCGTGCGTATGCGCAAGAGCACGGCATGGTCTACCTGTCGCCGTACAACGATGTGGACGTCATTACGGGGCAGGGTACCTGCGGTGTCGAAATAGCCAAGCAGTTACCGGATGCAGACGCGATATGCATTGCGGTCGGCGGCGGCGGGCTTATCAGTGGCGTCGGCGCGTTCCTCAAGTCGGTGAATCCCTCTATCGTCGTGGTCGCCTGTCAGCCGGCGGCGTCGGCGGTAATGACGGAATCCGTCAAAGCAGGAAAGATTGTCGAACTGCCGAGCCTCCCCACCTTGTCCGACGGCACTGCCGGCGGCATCGAGGCTGAGGCGATTACCTTCGAGATTTGCCGCGAAGTTACGGATGATTTCATCGTCGTTGCAGAGGAACAGATCGCCGCGGCGATGCGGGACTTCATAGACGCTCACCACATGCTGGCCGAGGGGGCGGCCGGCGTCGCGATTGCCGCGCTGCTGGCCAGTGGCGACACGTACAAGGGCAAAAACGTTGTGGTTATCGTTTGCGGTGGCAACGTCAGCCGCGAGACCCTCAAGAAGGTTATCTAGGGCAAACTGCTGCTGCACATTTGTCATTTCCGGAACCTGCTGCTGTAATTCAGCTCCAAAAAACCGAACACCAGTCCGCTAAAGATGAAAGCCAAAAGAATTCTGATAACGGCTCTGGCGCTTGCCGTAACCGCGGCATACGCGGAGCCCACCGTCTTTGTTAATGTCAACGTCATTCCGATGACTTCGGACACCGTGCTCGGCGGCCGCACCGTCATCGTCAGCGACGGTCAAATCACTGCAATCGGCGACGTAGATGCAACTCCGGTAGCGGAAGATGCGGTTGTCATCGACGGGACGGACCGTTTCCTGATCCCCGGGCTGGCAGAAATGCACGGTCACGTTCCGGGCGCTGGCGCAGACATCCTCGATCGCGTCCTGCAGCTGTATGTCGTAAACGGAGTCACGACTGTACGCGGCATGCTCGGCCAACCATCGCACCTCGAACTGAGACTCGCGCTGGAAAAGGGCGAACAGCTGGGACCCCGCCTGTACACATCCGGACCATCGCTTAATGGCCGTAGTGTAAAGAGCCCCGAACAGGCGATCCGCATGGTCGAGCAACAGCACGCGGCGGGTTACGACTTCCTGAAAATTCATCCCGGACTCACGCGAGACGAGTTCGACGCGATCGCGGCGGCGGCCGACAGGCTCGGTATGCAATTTGCCGGTCATGTTCCGGAGGATGTCGGGATCGAGAGGGCGCTCAAAGCGAGAATTGCGACGATCGACCATCTCGATGGTTACATGGAATCGTTGCTCCGGCCGCATGATGATCCATCGGGCGGGCTCAGCGGGCTATTTGGCGTCTTTATTGCCGACCAGGCAGACGAGACCAAGATACCCGCGATTGTTGCGGCAACTGTCGAGGCAGGAACATGGAACGTTCCGACAGACTCCCTTTTCCGGCACTGGGCCTCAGCCGAAGTACATGCCGACGAAATGGTGGACTGGCCCGAAATGAAATACATGCCGAAACAAACTGTCGAGCGTTGGCGTCGTTCGAAACAGGAGTTGCTTGCTGACGCTAATTATCATCCGGAAACGGCGGCGCAGGCGGTAGCGCTTCGGCAGCAACTGATCCTGGATCTGAATCGAAGCGGAGCCGGACTGTTGCTCGGATCGGACTCGCCCCAAATATTCAATGTCCCCGGGTTTGCGATTCATCGTGAGCTTGAATACCTTGTCGACGCAGGACTCACGCCGTTTGAAGCCTTGCAGACAGGGACCATCAATCCGGCGAAATTTTTCGGACGCCGTGATGAATTCGGTGTGATAAAAACCGGCAGTGAGGCAGACTTAATCCTGCTCGACGCAAACCCGCTCGATGACATAGCGAACTCGCGCCGGATTCACGGCGTCATGGTTCGCGGGCGCTGGCTTTCCCGGTCCGAACTGGACGATATCCTTGACAGCCTGGCACGATAGCAGCGACGGATTCGCGTCAAGCCATGATGGCACCGCGGTTGACCTTGTAATGCAAGATTGAATTTTTCGGCGAAATTCCGGTCTGAACAATTAACTGGCCCGCATAGAAATTATTGCCCGGGAAGCGTCGCGACGGCCGCCTCCGGGCAAATCAGTTACCTTCCGCGGCCGCAAAATGGTCTAGAATTGCAGGAATCGCCGGAGTTTCAAACATGGGCAGCCGAATTGCTCAACTGACAGCGCTTGTGCTCATGTCGCCGCTTTGCTGGGGGCAGGGCGCAGACAGGATGGATTCTGAATCAGGCGCGTCGACCGTAATCGGACCACGTAATCTCCCGCTGTACGACGGCGCCAAGGAATTGCTCGCCGGAAACGATGCGGAAGGCGTCCGCCTGACGCACAAAGGACTGCAAATTGCACAGGGGCGGCGCGAGGAGGAAGCGGCGCTGTCGAACCTCTGCGCCGGCTATATCAAGCTGGCTCTTTACGACAATGCATTGAAATACTGCAACCTGCTGCTGGCGAGAAATGACCAGAGCTGGCGCGGTTACAATAACAGAGCCGTCATCTATATCATGACCAAGCAGTGGGACAAGGCGGAACAAGACCTGATACGTGGCGAGGAATTAAATCCGAGTGCTCGCACCCTGAAAATCGCACGTTCGATGTATATGGATGCGGTGCATCCTGTTACGCCCGAGATTGAAATAGACGATCGTCAACGACAAGTCAGTGCAGAATCCAAGCCACAATAAATTTTCTGCTTGTGCCGCCGGCTTTGCACTCGCAGCCGGCCTGGTGCTCAGCGCGGCGCACGTATTTGCGCAACAGGAAACGACGACCATAACGCATTTCATGGATTCGCATACCGATCGCGTGCCACTGCTGACAGCGTTCCCGACATATCCGTCGATCGCGCGACGAGACAGAATCGAGGGCGAGGCGACAGTGTGCTTCATGGTCAACAGGGACGGTCGCATTAACCGCGTCAAGCTGAAAGAGGCCACTCACAGGATTTTCAGAAAACCCGCGCTCCGCGCAATCAAGAAATCGACATTCGAACCGCTCGCACCCGGCCAGGTGCTCGCAAGAGCGCGAACCTGCCGCACCTTTCGATTCAGGCTCGAGCCCGTATTCGTCGATAACACGGCAAGCTAGGCGCAGCCGCACTGCGTAATAGCAAATTCATCCATTTCGAAACTTCGCGTCGATCGCGAGAATTCGTTCTGCTGCTTCGGCGAGATCGCGGCCGATACTGACGAGTCCCGATTCGTGACCGGCCATGACCGCGATGCCGGTCTCGGGAAGATCCGTCTGCCGCCATAATCGGCGAAACTCCCTGGCCATTTCGGGCGTGCCGAATGCGACGTCGGCGTGCGTTGTAGGCGCCGAATCCCTGAGCGCTGCCCAAAGCATCTCGCTGTGCACGTGCACGATGGCGCCGATCCGCGGATCCAGGTCGTATATGGCCGCATGCGTCAGCGATTCGGAGGAGGCTTCACGGGCACCGCGGGACGTCACTCGATTTTGCTCAATGTCGAAATCTTCCACCAGCGCGTAGTGCTCGGCGCCCGGGTCGGATACGTGCCCGGTCTGCGAGGCACTGATGATGAACTGACCCTCCCCGGGCGCGCGCACGCTGAGATTGCCGAATCCGATGCCCTGTTCTTGGTAATGACCAATGAGACCGGCAGCGTAAAGCGGCTGGCGCCAGCGATTCAGCGTTTCGATTTCCGCATTGTCCAGCGGCTCGGTTTTCTGCCAGTGAGACTCGAACTTGATGTATCCCTCGTCGATCATGAAACATTCACGACGTGCTCAGGGAACAGTCCGCTCAGTCCATCTTCGCTGGCGGCGCAAATGCCGCGCTCGGTAATGAGTCCCGTAACCAGTCTCGCGGGCGTAACATCGAATGCGTAGTTGCGAATGGCGGTTTGACTGCCTACGGTCTGCACAGTGCACAGTTCATCGTCCGCCTTGCCATAGATTTTCGCAACCTCGTCCGGATCGCGTTCCTCGATCGGTATCTCGCTCAGGCCATCCCTTATTGTCCAGTCGATCGTCGTCGATGGCAGGGCTACGTAAAATGGAATGTCGTTATCGCGGGCGGCCAGCGCCTTGAGATAGGTTCCGATCTTGTTGGCGACGTCGCCGCTGCGGGTCGTGCGATCCGTGCCGGTGATACAGATGTCGACGAGCCCGTGTTGCATCAGGTGGCCCCCGGTGTTGTCCACGATCAACGTGTGTGCCACCCCGTTTTCCGCAAGTTCCCATGCGGTCAACTGCGAACCCTGGTTACGCGGTCGCGTCTCGTCCACCCAGACGTGTACGTCGATGCCTTTGGCTTTGGCGAAATAAACCGGCGCCGTGGCCGTGCCCCAGTTGATCGTCGCCAGCGCGCCCGCATTGCAGTGCGTCAGTATGTTGACGGGAGCGCCGGATTTCCTGGCGGCGATGTCTTCGATGAGTTTCAGGCCGTGTTCGCCGATGCCGCGGCAAATCTGGATATCCTCGTCGCAGATCTTGCGCGCCTCGCCGGCGAGCAGGTCCTCGAGCTCGTCGTCCGCCGCGCCCTCGAGGACACCGCGCATGCGCTCGATCGCCCAGCGCAGGTTGACCGCGGTCGGCCGGCTCGCGGCTAGCTCGTTGGCGGCGCGCCGAATGTATTCGATCCGATCCTCTTCGCCGCGGCTCTCGAGCGCGGCGAGGTAAAGACTCCATGCCGCAGTTGCGCCGATCAACGGTGCCCCGCGTACCATCATTTCGCTAATCGCATAGACTCCGTCGCGCCAGGAACCGAGCTCCGCAACGACGTATTCATGAGGCAGGCGGCGCTGATCGATGATCTCCACCACCGCGGGATCATCCGGCTTCTGCCAGATGGTTCTAAAGTCCTCGCCCGATCGCCTCACTGGCCGTGCTCCCTGAATTGCGCGCGATACATTCTAACCCCCGAATAAGCAATCCGGGTCCGTAATACGGTCATTCGCTTACTCCAAAACATCTGTCACAGTGTTAATCTCGATGCGTGATTTCTCAAATGAAGGCGACGAACAGACTGGCGTGCCTGGCGTTGATCTCCTGCGGACTGCTGGCCCATCCACCCGCTTTCGCCCAGCAGACGACCCAGGATGTCGTGGCCGACGAACCTGCCAGTCTGCCGTCAGCACAGGAACTCGAGGCCTCAGGTGCGATTATCGGTCGCATCATCTTCGATAAGCAAAACGTGTTCGACACGAGTGTGCCGAGTGAGAACAACGCACTGTATCGGCTTGCCAATCGCTGGCACATCGTCACGCGTGACTCGACCATCAAGAAACAACTTCTGTTTCGCAGCGGAGATCGATTTTCGCGGCGGCTGCTGGAGGAGTCGGAAAGAATCCTGCGCCAGAACAGTTATTTGTATGACGCCAAGATCATGCCAGTCAGGTACGAGGATGGCGTGGTCGATGTGCGTGTCTGGACCCGGGATCTCTGGACGCTCTTGCCCGGTTTTTCCATATCTCGGTCTGGCGGAGAAAACCGCACGAGCGTCGAACTGTCCGAATCGAACCTGGTGGGCCTCGGGGTAAAAGTTCGCTTGCGATATGAGGACGACGTCGACCGAAGCGCGACCAGCTTCCAGTATTTCGACAGGAATTTTCGGCAGACGTGGTGGACCGCGTTTCTCGATTTCGCAGACGCCTCCGACGGCAGTACCGCGCATGTAATCTTTTCGCGTCCTTTCTATGCGCTGGACACCAGGTGGAGTGCTGGTACCACCGTCTTCGCCGACGAAAAACAAGTCTCGCTGTACGATCTCGGTGTCGAGGCAGCAGAATACAAAGCGGAAACCGAAACACACAGTGCTTTCTGGGGCTGGTCGGCTGGACTCAAACAGGGCTGGGTCACTCGCTGGACCACCGGCGTCGTCTACGACGACCGCGAATTCAGCGCCGTGCCCAACGGACAGTTACCTTCCCTGGTTCCGGAGGATCGACGCCTCGTCTATCCGTTCCTCGGCTACGAGTTGCTCGAAGACGACTTCGAAAAAGCCAGCAACCGGGACCAGATAGAAAGGACGGAAGACTTTTTCATGGGAGCAAGGATCAAGGCCAGGCTCGGATGGGCAAGCGAAAGCTTTGGTTCGGACCGCGATGCCCTTGTTTATTCAATGAGCGCAACTAAAAGCTTCGGATCCATCCAGCGCGAGGCCCTGTTTCTTTCTTCATCGCTCAGCGGGCGCTTCGAAGGCGGAGACAGTGTGAACACCAGGTTCGATGTGAGCGCCCGCTTTTACAACAGGATTACTGATAAACGGCTCGTCTTCCTGACGCTGGAGGGAACCTGGGGCAACGACCTGGACATCGACAGCCTCGTGGAACTGGGCGGTGATACGGGCTTGAGGGGTTATCCGCTGCGTTACCAGACCGGCGAATCGAAGCTTCTGGTGACCGCCGAACAGCGTTATTTCACCGACTGGTATCCATTTCGCCTGTTTCGCGTCGGTGGGGCCATTTTCGCCGATGTCGGCCGCACCTGGGGCGAAAATCCGGTCGGCGGTGCGCCAGCGGGCTGGCTCAAGGATATCGGTGTCGGTCTGCGGCTCGGGTCGACGCGTTCGACAGGCAGGGACGTCGTGCATATCGACATTGCGTTCCCGCTGGACGGCGACCCGTCGATCGACGACGTGCAATTCCTGCTCGAGTCGAAACGCAGCTTCTGAGGGCGCCCCGGTTCATGTGATCACGGGCGCGCTCAGCGCGAGCTGAGCGGGCTACACTGGAGCCGCACTGCGGCAACGAGGCAGTCGGCATGCCTTTTCTGCAGCCATTCCGCGATGCAGGTCGCGACCGGAATCTTCGTCCACCGGCGTCTAATTTCTATGGGGGTTCTAGATACTGGCGAGCAACGCGGATTGCCTGATCAGCCGATGGCCCGTTTCGCGGATTGCAGGGTATTGGACATCAGCATGGCGATCGTCATCGGCCCGACACCGCCGGGAACCGGCGTAATCGCACCGGCGACTTCGACCGCCGCGTCGAAGTCGACATCGCCCGTAAGCTTGTTCTTTTTCTCGCCATCGACTTCGACCTCGATGCGATTGATGCCGACGTCAATTACGACCGCACCAGGCTTGATCCAGTCGCCTTTGACCATGCGGGGACGACCGACAGCGGCAACCAGAATGTCCGCATTGCGCGCGACTTCAGGCAGATCCTTTGTCCGGCTGTGGCAGATGGTTACAGTGGCATTTGCGTGCAATAACAAGCTCGCCATGGGTTTGCCCACGATATTGGAGCGCCCGATGATCACGGCATTCAGGCCGGACAGATCCTTGCCCAATTCACCTTCGATCATCAGCATGCAGCCGGCCGGCGTG
>JABAOE010000278.1_pt8 | contig 20729 bp, 24 predicted proteins | sample 7062141 | NCBI WGS metagenome assembly JABAOE01 (sample SAMN14538627, study PRJNA623070) | marine sediment metagenome | biome: marine biome [ENVO:00000428]; feature: marine pelagic biome [ENVO:01000023]; material: deep marine sediment [ENVO:00002113] | place: India: Gulf of Khambhat ... | reverse complement strand
GACACCCGTCCTTCCTCCGATCGTCGTCCGGCCGTTCGTGTTCGGGCTGGAGTCGGTGCCGGACCTCGTGATCCCGAGCCACGAGGTCTCCTCGGCCCGCTGGATCCCCGCCTCGGCACTGGCCTCGGGGGAGGGGACGGGCGAGGTGCTGGTCAGGGGGCAGACGCTCAGGACCCCGGGCTACCGGGTCGGCGACGAGCTGATCTGGGGAATGACCCATCGGATCATCCGGCCCTTCCTGCGGATCGTCTGGGACTGATCCCTCGGCCTGCCGGCACCCCTTGTGATTCGGTGCTACCTACACTTAGATTTAGGCCGAAATAAGTTTTATTTTCGGTGACTCGTCACTGTTGGGGGTGTTGTGGTGTCGAATCCACGAACGTCCGGCTTCAGCAGGTCCACCGAGGATTACCTGAAGGCGATCTACGAACTCCAGGAGCGCGACGGCGCGGCACAGACCAGCGCCATCGCCGAGGCGTTGGAGATCGCCCCGCCCTCGGTCAGCGGGATGGTGAAGCGGCTGTCCGAGTCGGGCCTGCTGGAGCACACGCCGTACAGGGGCGTGCATCTCACCGACGCCGGGCGACGCGCGGCGCTCAAGATGGTGAGGCGGCATCGGGTGCTGGAGGCGTATCTCACCTCCAAGCTCGGCTACGACTGGGACTCGGTGCACGACGAGGCCGAGCGCCTCGAGCATGCCGTGTCCGACGAGCTGATCGAGCGGATGGCGATGGCGCTCGGCAACCCCCAGTACGACCCGCACGGCGCCCCCATCCCGACGACCGCGGGGCAGATCGAGAGCACCGACTTCATGGCGCTCAGCGACATACCGGTCGGCGAGGCGGCCGAGCTGCGAATGGTGAGTGATCGCGATCCGGAGATGTTGCGCTATCTGGCGTCGCTCGGCCTCCGGCCGGGCGTCGCCTTCGAGGTGGTGACCCGACAGCCCTTCCACGGACCGGTGACGATTCGCGTGGCGGGTCGCCCGCCGAAGGATCAGGTCATCGGGTGGGCGCTGGCCCGCACGCTCCAGTGCGCGTTGCTCGAGCAGGTGGTGGGCTGATGTCGGAGCGCGAGAGACTCAGTCGCCGCGAGCTGTTGAAGCGCGGCGCCGCCGGCGTCGCGGGGGCGGCGGCGACCGCCAAATCGCTGGCCGCGGCCGAGCGGTTGGCGTCGGGCGCACACCAGCCGGGAGCCGCCGGAACGGTGGGGGTGGTGCGGGACCCCCACTTCGACCCGATGCGGTTCCTGGAACACTTCGAGTACGGCCGGGTCACCCGCTTGCCCTCGGGACAGCCGCTGCGGGAGTTCGAGATCCACGCGATCGATCGCGAGATCGAGGTGGCTCCCGGGGTCTTCTATCCGGCCTGGACCTACAACGGGCAGGTACCGGGACCGACCCTGCGGGCGACCGAGGGCGACCGGGTGCGGGTCCACTTTCAGAACCTCGGCACCCACCCGCATACCATCCACTTCCACGGGTTCCATCCGGCGAACATGGACGGGGTGTTCGAGCAGGTTCGGCCGGGCGAGACGTTCGTCTACGACTTCGACGCCGAGCCGGCCGGGCTCCACCTGTACCACTGCCACACGATGCCCCTCAAGAAGCACATCGCGAAGGGGTTGTACGGCACCTTCATCATCGACCCGAAGGACCCGAGGCCCCCGGCGCGCGAGATGGTCATGGTCCTGAACGGGTTCGACACCAATTTCGACGGCGAGAACGAGGTCTACGCGGCCAACACCATCGCCTTCGCGTATCAGCACTCGCCGATCGTGGTGCGCAAGGGCGAGCTCCAGCGCGTGTACCTGGTCAACGCTCTCGAGTTCGATCTGATCAACTCGATGCACCTGCACGCGAACTTCTTCGACGTCTATCGAACCGGCACGTCGCGGGAGCCGCAGGAGTTCACCGACACGCTGATGATGTGCCAGGGCGAGCGCCACATCATCGAGTTCACCTATCGGCACACGGGACAGTTCATGTTCCACGCGCACCAGTCGGATTTCGCCGAGCTCGGCTGGATGGGGCTCTTTGAGGTGGTGGACGAGGTCGTCGCATGAGCCGGCGCACCCTCCAGCTCGCGGGTCTGGCGGCGCTGCCGGTAGTGCTCCTCGCGCTCCTGGCCGTGGTGCTGGTACACGGCGGCCTGCTGGACTTCATGCGGCGCGGCGTACCGCCGATCGAGGAGCTGACCTTCGAGCGCGTGGTGCTGGCGCCCGGGACGATCACCGTCGACGTGGTCAACGGCGGGCCCGACCCGGTGACCGTGGCGCAGGTCCTGGTGGACGAGGCGTTTTGGGAGTTCTCGATCACCCCCGACGCGACCGTGGAACGTCTGGAGCGGGCGAGGATCGAGATCCCCTACCCCTGGGTGCAGGACGAGACGCACGAAGTGACCATCCTCAGCTCCACGGGGCTCACGTTCACTCACGAGATCGCGGTGGCGGTCGCCACTCCCGAGGTCGGCGCCAGGTACCTCGGGATCTTCACGCTGATCGGGCTCTACGTCGGCGTCATCCCGGTGGCGATCGGGCTGCTGTGGTACCCGATGCTGCGGCGGCTCGCCCCGAGGTGGATCCATTTCGCGCTCGCGGTCACGGCGGGGCTGCTCATGTTCCTCGCCGTCGACGCCCTCGGCGAGGCGTTCGAGACCGCCGGGCAGGTCGCCGGAGCCTTCCAGGGCTCGATGATGGTGGTGATCGCGGTGCTGGCCACCGTGCTTGCCCTGGAGATGATCTCGCGCTCCCGCCTGAAGCGCGGCGGCGCCGACGGGCGCCGCACGGTGGCGTTGTTGGTGGCCTTGGGCATCGGTCTCCACAACATGGGGGAAGGCCTGGCGATCGGGGCCGCCTACGCCTTGGGCGAGGCCGCTCTCGGGGCGTTCCTGATCGTGGGCTTCATGCTGCACAACACGACCGAAGGGTTGGGCATCGTGGCGCCGATCGCATCCGATCGGCCGAAGCTCACGACCCTGGGCGCGCTCGGACTGCTCGCCGGGGGCCCGACCATTGTCGGTGCCTGGATCGGGGGACTGGCGTACACCGCGTTGCTCTCGACGCTGTTCCTCGCGGTGGGTGCGGGCGCAATCGCCCAGGTCGTGCTGGCGCTCTACCGCGTCGTGGCCCGCGATCGGGAGCGTGAGGTGTGGAATCCGCTGGCTGCGAGCGGCGTGCTGGCCGGCCTGGTGATCATGTACGCGACCGGACTGCTGGTGGCGGCCTGACCGCCTACTCCGCCCGCGCCTGCTCCAGCGCTTCGAGGATGGCCGCGAGGCGGCGGTCGCGGGCACTCCTGAGCTGGTCCACCTGACCCTCGTAGGCTCGCCCGATGGCGTTGGTCAACCGGCGCTGTTGCTCCGGGTCGAGCTGCGACCAGGAGGCGAGCTGGCCCCACATCGCCTCGAAGGTCTGCAGCAGCTGCTGCACGAAGCTGCGGACCCCCCGATCGCCCGCCGCGAGGTGGTAGGTCAGGTGGGGGCCGGCCGCCGCCCATCCGAGGGCCGGTCCGAGCGACACCGCGCGGTCGAGGTCCGAGACGTCGATGGCGCCCTCGAGCACCAACTGGATCGACTCGCGCCAAACGGCGGCGGAGATCCTGGTCGCCACGCTGCCCGCAATCGGCTTGCGGATGACGACCGGGATGCGTCCCAGAGCCCGCATCCATCCCTTGACGAGCTCCACGAGGGCGCCGTCGGTCTCCGGCCCCGGCACCAGCTCCACCAAGGGGATGAGCTCGGGGGGATTGAGGGGGTGGGCCACCAGGCAGCGGTTCTGCCGGAGGCAGCGCGCCGCAATGTCCTTGGTGGCCAGGGCGCTCGACGAGCTGGTGATGGCGCGCGCCTTTCCGGCCACCGATTCGATCTGCTCGAAGGTCTGCTGCTTGCTGCGGAGGTCTTCGGGGCCCGACTCGATCACCCAGTCCGCCTCCCCGCACGCCTGGAGGAGGCTTCGCGCGACCTCGAGTCGCTCGATACCCTGGTCGACGATCGCGGAGTCCGCGTGGCGCAGGTCGGCGAGGCGCCGCGTCCGGTCGATCACCTCGTCGGAGGCGCCTTCCAGCTGGCCGGCCACGGGATCGTACAGCGCCACCGGCCATCCCTTGGCGGCGCACAGCGCTCCCCACCCGCGTCCGATGTCGCCGGTACCGACGATGGCGACGCGAAGCTGCGCCGCGCCGCTCGATTTTTCTTGATTCGTCATGGTCTCTCGTGTCCTCGGTCCCGGCGATCGGCGGGGTCGATCGCCCGGCTCTCGTGCGCGGCGCCGGCCCACCCGCTCCCGAACACCCGCTCGAGCAGCGTCGTCATGCCGGCGACGTCCACCCCCATCGCCACGTCCGTCGGCGAGCCGCCCACATGCTCCCTTGTATGCCCACGGTGCTCGCTCTCGTCAAGGTCGGTCGCGAGGCGCATGCGCCGGACGGAGAGGAGGCCGGGCCTGAGCAGCTCGCCGATCGGCAGCACGTCGTTGATCACGCACCCGTCGAGCCGCTCGGCCGCGCGGTGGAACTCCACGTAGAATCGCAGGGCCTCCGCGAGCCACCGCACCACCGGATCGGGTGATCCCGTGAGTCTCGCGACCGTCGCCGACGCCACCGTCATCCGGCGCGTGACGTCGAGACCGACCATGGTGGTCGCCAGACCGCCCCGCAGCACCCGCTCGGTCGCCTCGGGATCGCACCAGGCGTTGAAGTCGGCCCACCGGTTGGTGTTTCCGCGCTCCCCGATGTTGCCGAACATGCCGAGATGCCGCACGGTCTTGGCCCTGGTGGCGGCCGCGTCGGCCTCCAGCGCATGCGCCAGATTGGTCAGCGGGCCGAGCGTCACCAGCACCACTGCCGCGGGCGCGTCCGCGAGGACCCCCGAGAGGACCTCCGGCTCGGGCCGGACGTCGGGCGCGGGGCCGACCGCCGCGTAGCCCACCCCGGTCGGGCCGTGGGTCTCCGGCGCCGTCGTCAGGGGGCGCGAGAGCGGCCGGTCGGCGCCGGGCAGCACCGGGATGTCCGGTCGATCCACCAGCTCGAGCAGCGCTCGTGCGTTGCGCGTAGTCGCATCGAGGGTAGCGTTGCCGTAGCTTGTGGTCACGGCCACCACCTCGAGCGTCGGCGAGCGCGTTGCCAGCGCCAACGCGACGACGTCGTCGATCCCCGGATCGGCATCGATGACGACCGGCGTTGGGCTCGGACGGTTCGGCAACTCGGGTCCTCGGCTGCGGTGTCGGTGGGGGAAACAATGTCAGTTGACGCAAAGACACAATACGCGGAGCTGATCGAGCGCTTCGCCGCCGGCTGGAACGCCGGAGACACCGATGGCATCGTCGCGGCGTTCACCGACGATGCCAGGTTCGTCCCGGGTCCGTTCGACGAAGCCTGCGTCGGCGCGCAGGCGANNCCCCGAAGAGCAGGCCGAGGTCGAGTTCCGGTTCGGCGAGATCTTCGCCGCCGGTCCGTGGTTCGCCGTGGAGTTCCGCTGCACCTTCCGCCGGCGCCGGACGGGGGAGCGGGTGGACGTCCGGGGAAGCCTGTTCTGCGAGACGGCCCACGGCCTGATCTCCGAAATGCGGATGTACTGGGACCGGCGGGCCGATCGGGTCTCCTGACGTGGGAGAGGTCGTGCTCGGAACCCAGGGGTGGGACTACCTCGACTGGGTCGGCTCGGTCTACCCGGAGGGCGCGAAGCGCGAGGCGCGGCTCGCCCGATACGCGGACACCTTCCCCACCGTCGAGGTGCCCGACACGTTCCACGGCGTCCCCAGCAAGGCCGCGATCCGTGTATGGCGCGATCAGGTGCCGAGCGCCTTTCGGTTCGCGTTCCGCGCGCCCCGGCGGATCACCCATGACGACCGGCTGGCGGACACCGGGGAGGCGCTGGAGCGATTCCTGGAGCGGCTGGCGCCGTTGGGAGCGGGAGTGGGGCCGGTGCTCTTCCAGCTGAGCCTCGGGTTTCCGCCGGATCGCGCCAACCGTGACCGCCTCGCCGCGTTCGTCTCGCGTCTGCCTCCGGGGTTCGACTTCGCGGTCGAAGTGCGTCACCCGGCGTGGCTCACCCCGGAGACGTCGGCGCTGCTCGCGTCTCGGAACGTGGCGCTCGCGGCGGTCGACGGCCGCTGGATCAAGCGCAAGGTGATGCTCGAGCTGGCCCGGCAGCCGACCGCCGACTTCGCCTACCTGCGGTGGAACGGGGAGGGGGCGCGGTTCGCGGACTTCCGGGAATCCCGGCTGGATCGGCGCCGGGAGCTCGAGGAGTGGGCCGGCGTCGTTCGCGAGCTGACGCCTCGGGTGCGGCGCGTGTTCGGCTACTTCGGCAACCGGTACCAGGGGCACGCACCGGAGAGCGCGTCGGCGATGCGCACCCTGCTGGATCCCGCGACGCTCGCGGTCCCGGCGCCGCGTGGGTAGAGCGGCGTGGGGTGCGGCGGCCGGCGCCGCGGCACTGGTCGTCTGGGCGTTGCCCGGCACCTCGGCGGCGCAGGACGTGCCGGGCGTGCGCGATCGCGAGATCGTCCTGGCCACCACGACCTCCATCCGGGACTCAGGACTGCTGGCCGCGCTGCTGCCCGGCTTCGAGGGGTCGTCGGGCTACCGCGTGAAGGTCATCGCCGTGGGCAGCGGGCAGGCGCTGGCGCTCGCCCGGGGCGGGGAGTGCGACCTCCTGGTCGTGCACGATCCCGACGGAGAAGCAGCGCTGGTGCGGGACGGCTTCGCCCGGGGCCGGGTGCCGTTGATGTCCAACGGGTTCGTGCTGGTGGGGCCGGCCGAGGATCCCGCCGACGTCCGGGGTCTCGACCCGGTCGAGGCGTTGCAGCGGCTGGCCCGGGCCGGGGAGCTGTTCGTCTCCCGCGCCGATCGGTCGGGCACCCACACCCGGGAGCGTGCGCTCTGGCGTCGCGCCGGCATCGTGCCCGCCGCCGCCTGGTACCGCGAGACCGGGCAAGGGATGAGCGCCACGCTGCAGATCGCCAACGAGCTCAGGGCCTACGCCCTGACCGACGTCGGGACCTTCCTGGCGCACGGGTCGCCGCTGGATCTGCGGATCCTGGTCGAGGGGGGGGCGGCATTGTTCAACCCCTATCACGTCCTCGTCGTCGACCCGATGCGGTTTCCGGATCTCAACGCGCACGGCGCCCGCGAGCTGGTGCGGTTCCTCACGGCGCCGCAGACGCAGCGGGCGATCGGCGAGTACCGGCGGGATGAGTTCGGTCGGCCCCTGTTCGTGCCCGCCCAGGGCGACACCGGACTGCGGGGCGCGCACCAACCCGCCGGGTGATCGTGCCGCGCGGCGACCTGTCATTCCCGCCGCGCTCCCGGCTATCTTCCGCCCCATGTCGACGGTCTCGGTGCTGATCGCGCAGATCCATCCCCGCAAGGGGATGTATGCCGAGAACCTTCGGCACGTCGGCGGCGTGTTCGCACGGGTTCCGGAGATGGACGAGCCCCCCGCCCTGGTGGTGTTCCCCGAGACCGCCCTGTCGGGATACTTCGTGGAGGGCGGGGTTCGCGAGGTCGCGGTGACCGCGGGCACGCTGTTCCGGGATCTCGCCGCGCAGCACGCCCAGTCCGGAGCCCCCCCGCTGGACGCCGTGGTCGGCTTCTACGAGGAGTTTCGGAACCGCTACTACAACTCGGCGGCCTACGTGTCTCTCGGTGGAGCGTCGCCCGGTATTCGGCACGTGCATCGGAAGGTCTTCCTCCCGACATACGGCCTCTTCGACGAGGAGCGGTTCGTCGAGCGCGGGCGCGACGTACGGGCGTTCGACACCGCGTGGGGTCGGGTGGCGCTGGCCGTGTGCGAGGACGCCTGGCACTCGCTGGTGCCGACGCTCGCCGCGCTGGACGGGGCGCAGATCCTGATCGTGCCCAGCGCGTCGCCCGCGCGAGGCGTGACCCCGGACCCCGAGCGAGCGGGCGCCGAGGGACGACCCGAGACGGTCCGGCGTTGGGAGGAGATCGTCCGCCGCATCGCGGAAGAGCACGGCGTGTTCGTCATTGTGGCGCAGCTGGCCGGCTTCGAGGGAGGCAAGGGATTGCAGGGCGGCTCGGTGGTGATCGACCCGTCCGGCACGGCGCTCGCGCGCGGGCCGCTCTTCGACCCCGCGTTGGTCTCCGCGCGTCTGCAGCTCCGCGCGCTCACCCGCGCGCGTTTCGAGTCGCCGCTGCTGGCCGATCTGGAGGTTCAACTCCTGAATCTCCTGCGCCACCTGGACGACGGGGCGCGGTCGCAGGTGGAGTTCGACGCGGCAGACGAGTGCCCCCCCTCCGTGCGGCCGGCCGCTGCCGTGGGGCACCTGCGGGAGCACCCGCTGGACCAGGTGGATCCGATGGCGGTCGACGCGGCGTTGCTGGAGCGCTGGCTGACCACGTTCCTCCGCTACGAGGTGCAGGAGCGCAGAGGGTTCCGGCGGGTGATCGTCGGGCTGTCGGGAGGCGTCGATTCGGCCACGACCGCCGCCCTCGCGGTTCGCGCGCTGGGGCCGGAGGCGGTGATCGGCGTCCGCATGCCGTATCGCACGTCCAGCCCGGAGAGCCTGGCCGACGCCCAGCTCGTCGCCGAGCGCCTGGGGATCGAGCTGACCACGGTGGACATCTCGGCGGCCGTGGACGGCTATCTTCAGGCGGCGGACCCCGACGCCGATGCGACCAGGCGGGGAAACGTGATGGCGCGGCTGCGGATGGTGACGCTGTTCGATCTCTCGGCCAAGCTCGCGGCGTTGCCGCTCGGCACGGGGAACAAGACCGAGCGACTGCTCGGATACTTCACATGGCACGGCGACGACGCGCCTCCGGTGAACCCGCTGGGCGACCTGTTCAAGACGCAGGTCCGGGCGTTGGCGCGGCACCTGGGCGTCCCGGACGAGATCGTCGAGAAGCCGGCGACGGCGGATCTCGTGCGGGGCCAGACGGACGAAGCCGACCTGGGAATCAGCTACGACAAGGCCGATCGTATCCTCCACTGGCTGCTGTCCGGTGCTTCGCCGGACGAGATCGCGGCACGGGGGTTCACCCCGTCGGAGGTCGGGACGGTGCGGGGTCGCCTCGAGGGCACGCACTGGAAGCGCCGGCTCCCCGCCGTGGCGATGGTGAGCGCCACCGCGATCGGCGAGACCTATCTGCGACCCGTGGACTACTAGGGGCAAGCCGGTGCTCGCGCCCAAGCCAGTCTCCGCGTCCCGGGCGGACATGACCGAGCTCATGATGCCGAACATGGCGAACCTGCACGGGAACGTGTTCGGTGGCGTCATCCTCTCGTTGATGGACCGCGTGGGGTCGGTCGCCGCCGTGCGTCATGCTCAGGGGCCGTGCGTGACCGTGTCGGTCGACCGGGTGGACTTCCGGGAGCCGATCCACGTGGGGGAGCTGGTCACGGCGCGAGCGAGCGTGAACCTGGTCGGCCGTACCTCCATGGAGATCGGGGTGCGCGTGGAGGCCGAAGACATCGCGACGGGGGTGAAGCGGCACACCAACAGCTGCTACCTGACGTTCGTCGCCATCGGCTCCGACGGCCGCCCCCGACCGGTGGCACCGCTCGTGACCGAGACGCCGGACGAGCGTCGCCGCGAAGAGGCCGCCCGGGTGCGACGGGAGCACCGCGCCGAGGAGCGCCGGGGCGAGTCGGCGTGACCCCCCAGCGACTCGTCGCCGTGCTGAGCGGCGGTGGCGCCAAGGCCGCAGGCCACGTCGGGGCCCTCAGGGCCCTCGAGGAGTGCGGGCTCACGCCTGCGCACTACGTCGGGACGTCGATGGGGGCCGTGGTGGGTGCGTGCTTCGCGGCCGGCCTCTCGTACGACGAGGTGGTCCGGCGCGTCACCGTCCTGCAGCGACACGACGTCGCCTCGCCGTCGCCGAGCCTGCTCGCGGGACCGCTCGCCCGCAGCCTGCTGCGGGCGTCCCCCTTGCGCGAGACGATCGAGTCTCTGGTTCCGGCCCGCCGGTTCGGCGAGCTCCGCACCCCGCTCACGGTGACGGCCGTCGACGCCGACAACGGGCAGCTGGTGCTCTTCGGCGCCGGGGGCCGCGAGGGGGTGCCGCTCGTCGAGGCGCTCTACGCGTCGTGTGCGCTTCCGCTCTACTACCCGCCGGCGGAGATCGGCGGACGCCTCTACGTGGACGGGGGGCTCCGATCGGTGCTGCCGCTGGACGTGGCGGCCACCTTCGAGCCGGACCTCCTCTTCGCGGTGGACATCGGCCCGTCCCTCGCGGCTCCGCCGCCCGGAGAAGGACGCGGGCTGCCGTTGCTCCGGGCGCACTCCGGCGCGCTGCGCATCCTGATGGCGGCGCAGACGGAGGCGACCGTGGAACGGTGGCGGGACGCGCCGGTTCCCACCGTCCTGGTCCGGCCACCGACCGTGCAGCAGTCCACCTTCGATGTCGAGCACGCCGTCCGGTACGTCGAAGACGGCTACCGGGCGGCGCGCCGGGCTCTCGACGACTGGTGCGGTGAGCGGTGATCACCGACCCGCTCGCGGTGTTCGTGATCCTGGCGCTGATCGTTCACGGCTCGATCCTGCTCGAGGCGCGGCTGGCCTTCGCGCGGGCCCTCGGCTCGGCCCTGGTGGCGATCGTGGCGGCGTTGATCCTCGCCAACGTCGGGGTGCTGCCCGGCAGGTCGCCGACCTACCAGGTGCTCGGCGGAGCCGGCGTCAACGTCGGGATTGCGCTGATCCTGCTGGGTGTGGACGTGCGATCCGTGGTCCGGGCCGGCCCCCGCATGCTGGGCGCGTTCGCCATCGGCGCGGCGGGTACCGTGATCGGGGCCATCGCCGCGACCGCTGCGCTGCACGGCAGGCTGGGTCCCGAGGCGTGGAAGCTGGCGGGGCAGTACACCGGCACCTACATCGGGGGCGGCGTGAACATGGTGGCGGTCGGACGCGCGCTCGATACCAGTGCGGACCTGTTCACGGCGGCGGTCGCCGCCGACAACGTCACCACCGTCATCTGGATGGCGATCTGCCTCGGTGCGCCCGCCGTGATCGGGCGGTGGTGGGGGGGCGAGCGAGCTTCCGGGGTGCCGGTCACCGGCCCGGCGCCGGAACACGGGGCCGCACAGCACGCGTTCACCTCGTCCGAGCGGCCGATGCGGATCGCCGACGTGGCGGCGTTGGGCGCGCTCGCCTTCGGGATCGTGTGGCTCGCCGAGCGGATCGCGCTCCTGACTCCGGCCGTCCCTTCGGTCCTGTGGCTGACCACCCTCGCCCTGATCGGTGCGCAGTGCAGACCGGTGCGCGAGATCGCGGGAGGGCTGCTGCTGGGCAATTACCTCCTGCAGCTCTTCCTGGCGAGCTTGGGAGCGCAGTCGATCGTGAGCGAGATCGTGCGGGTCGGGGCCGCGGTGTTCCTCATGACGCTGGTCGTCGTCGGCGTGCACGGCCTGTTACTTTTTGGTGCCGGGCGAGTCCTGCGGCTCGACCTGCCGACCCTCCTGGTCGCGTCGCAGGCCAACGTCGGCGGGCCGCCGTCGGCGATGGCGCTCGCGAGCGCGCGGGGCTACGCCGATCGCCTGCTGCCGGGCGTCGCCGTGGGACTGCTCGGCTACGCGGTGGGCAACTACGCGGGCTTCGGCATCGCCCGCCTGGTAGCCAGCGTCCTGGGCACGTAACGTCGCCGATGGCGACACCGAGCGGTATGGCCGAGCAACCGATCAAGTACTTCACCGTCGAGCAGGCGAACGAGGCGCTCCCCTACGTGCGGCGCATCGTGGAGGACATCGTCGCGGAGTACGAGAGCTGGCAGGCCCAGATTCGGCGGTACGAGGCGTTGACCGAGGACGTCGAGCCGGTGAAGGAGACGGAGGAGCAGACGGCGCTGCGAAGGGACGTCGACGACATCGCGAAGCGCATCAGCCGCTACATCGACGAGTTGTCCGCGGTGGGCTGCGTGTTCAAGGGGTTCGACGGCGGACTGGTCGATTTCCACAGCCAGCGCGGCGGTCGGGACGTCTTCCTCTGCTGGAAACTGGGCGAGGAGTCGGTCGCCCACTGGCACACGATCGAGGGGGGCTTCGCGGGTCGGCAGGCCCTGGTGCCCACCTCGGGTGACGAGGACACGGAATCATGCGCTTGATACTCTTTCTGCACTTCCTGGGATCGGCCCTCTGGATCGGCGGGGCCCTGGCGGCCATGGTCGTCGCGATCGCCGCGCGCGCCGAGCCGCCGGAGGTGCGGGCCGGCGCGTTCCGCCTGTTGGCGCGGGTCCACACGCTGGTGATCGGGCTCGGGGCGGTGCTGGCGGTGGCGACCGGGGTGTTGCTCACCATGGACCTGGCCTCCGCCGCGGGGGGCTCCGCGCTGGGGCAGCCCCGCATCTGGGTGATGCAGTTGACCGGCCTGATCGGCGGCCTCATGGTGCTCTTTCTGGGGCTGCCGGTGGCCACGCGCATGAGCGCGCTGGCGGTCCCGAACGACGCCGGGGAGCTGCCGCCGGCGTTCGAACGTTACCGCAGGCGCCAGGCCGTCGTGTCGTCCGTGGCCGGGGCGCTGGCGGTGCTCTCGCTCTTCTCCGGGGTCGTGTTCGGTTGAGCCCGGCGGGGTCGAGGAGCGCTTCGGCGCGGAGGTGACGTGTGGACAAACGCTGGCGACTGACCTACGCCGATCTGCGGGTGCCCGACGCCGCCGTGCCGGACCTGCGGCAGGTGGCGGGACGCCTCGTGCTGCGGGTGGCCAGTCACCTCGGCCGCATCTCGTACCTCACGGTCGAGATCGTCCGGGGCCTTTCGGAGTGGCGCACCTGGATTCCGCGGGCGGTGGAGCAAGGGATGGCGGTCGGTTACGGATCGCTGTTCATCGTCCTGTTGACGGCCGCGTTCGCCGGCGGCGTGGTCGCCTTCCAAACGGGCTACCAGTTCTCGGGCAACATCCCCGTGTACTACGCGGCGGGGATCATCGTCAAGTCCATCATCCTCGAGATGGGCCCGGTGCTGACCGCCCTCATCCTGGCGGGTCGCATCGGGGCGCGATACGCCGCCGAGTTGGGCACGATGCGGGTGACCGAGCAGATCGACGCGCTGGAGAGTCTGGGGCGCTCCTCGATCTCGCATCTCGTGATTCCGCGAGTCGTCGCGGGGACGTTGATGCTTCCGGTGCTGGTCGTCTTCGCCGACGTCACGGGGATTCTCGCGGGCTGGGTGGGCGCCCGTCAGGCCTTGAACATCTCCGCCGCCGACTTCACCTACGGTGCGCGGTACTTCTACCAGCCGTTCGACCTCTGGTACTCCATGGCCAAGTCGTTCGCCTTCGGGCTCGCCGTGACGGTCGTCCCGTGTTACATGGGGTTCAGCACCCAGAAGGGCGCCGAAGGGGTGGGCCGCTCGGCAACCGGCGCCGTGGTGAGCGCATCGGTGTTGATCCTCTTCCTGGACGCCCTCCTGTCGAAGATCCTCCTGCGGTGAAATTCACGCGGCGCCTGCGTTCAGCGCGGCCCCTGGGGCGGGGCCGGCCCCCCCGCTCCGGTGCGGCACGCGGTCCGTACCGGACAGGCCGGGCAGCGGGGGCGACGGGCGGTGCAGACGCGCGCACCCAGGTCCATCAGCGCCTGGTTGAACTCCCACGCCGCGCGACGGCGCGCCGGGAGGAGATCGGCAGCGAGCCGCCAGAGCCGGCGGCGAGCAGCGGCGTCGGCCGGGGCGGCGAGACGGAACACCCGGCCCAGCACCCGCTGGACGTTGGTGTCGACGGCGGGGACGCGCCGCTCGTAGGCGAAGCTCGCGACCGCGCCGGCCGTGTAGCTGCCCACGCCGGGGAGTCGACGGAGGAGGGCGGGGTCACGGGGCACCTCGGCGTCGTGCTCGGCCACGACGGTACGTGCCAGGCGGTGCAGGTGGCGGGCGCGCCGGTAGTAGCCCAGCCCCTGCCACGCAGTGCGCACCTCGATCGGTCGGGCCCGGGCGAGCGCCCGGAGGGAGGGAAAGCGGTCGAGGAAGCGCGGGTAGTACTCCCGGACGCGCGCGACCTGCGTCTGCTGCAGCATGAACTCGGACACCAGGACCCGATAGGGATCCCGTGTCCTGCGCCACGGGAGATCCCTGCCGTGCTCGCGGAACCACCGCAGCAGGCGGCGTTTGAAGGAAAGCGCGTTGGCCGGGAGCCGCGAGCGGGACGAGGGCATGGAGCGACAAGATACGGGCGCGCGAACGCGCTCAGAAGTGGCTCGGCGCCGGTCGCACCATGATCGAGCTGATCGGCGTCCACAAGCGCTTCGGCGACAACGTCGTACTGGACGGGGTCGACTTCACGGCCCGCCAGGGCGAGACGGTAGCGCTCCTCGGGCCGTCTGGGGTGGGCAAGAGCGTCTTGCTCAAGCACATCAACGGCCTCATTCACCCCGACCAGGGCGAGGTGTATGTTGATGGGCAGGACGTGCGGTATCTCTCGCGAAAGGGCCTGTCCACGCTTCGGAGCAGTATCGGATACGTCTTCCAGTTCGGAGCCTTGTTCGATTCGCAGAACGTCTATGAGAACGTGAAGCTGGGCATCACGGACGAAGCGCGGGCCTCGGACGAATCGTATTGCCGAAGCCGGGTGCGCGAGTGCCTCGATCTCGTGAACCTGGACGCGCACACGGCGAGCAAGTATCCGGCCGATCTGTCTGGCGGCATGAAGAAGCGGGTGGGCATCGCGCGCGCGATCGCCGGCCGTCCGACGTATCTGCTGTACGACGAGCCCACCTCGGGGCTCGACCCGGTGAACGCGGACATCATCGACTCCCTCGTGGTGAAGCTGCAGCAGGAGCTGGGTGTGACGAGCGTCGTCGTCTCGCACGATGTGCGGGGGTCGTTTCGGGTGGCGGATCGCATCGCGTTGCTGGTCGGCGGGAAGATCCGGGCGGTCGGAACACCGGCCGAGCTCAAGGACAGCGACGATGCCCACGTGCGCCAGTTCCTGGAGCGTGATTTCGGAGCCCCGGCCGTACACTGATCGGAGAGCGCGATGGATCTGTACTACCGTCAGGAAGTCAAGGTGGGCCTGCTGGTCCTGGCCGCGCTCGCGATCGTGGCCGGGGGCGCCGTGTGGTTGTCCGGCCGCTCGTTCGTGGGCGCGGACACCGTGACCGCGGAGTTCGAGCGGGTCAGCGGCCTCACCAAGGGCGATCCCGTCATGATCGCGGGGGTGACGGTGGGGCAGGTCGCCGGCGTGCGGCTCCAGAGGGCGTCCGACGGTTCCCGGAAAGTCGCGGTGGACTTGGAGGTCCCGAAGGGTGAGCGTCCGCGCACCGACGCCACGGTCTCGGTGCGGGCGCTCGACTTCCTGGGCGAGAAATACGTGGACTACGACCCGGGGCGTGCGTCGGAGTTCCTGCCCGAGGGGAGGGTGATCACCGGCGTGGAGCAGCCAGACATCGCCAGCACCGCGGGCGAGCTCGCGGACCGCGGCGGAGAGACGCTGTTGCGGCTCCAGTCGTTCCTCTCGGAGGACGTCGCGGCGCAGGTGCAGNNTGACCGCCGCCGAGGGGACGCTGCTGTCGCTCCAGAGCGCGGCGTCCAGGCTGGACTCGACACTGGCGAACCCGGCCATCGAGCGATCGGTCTCACAGCTGGACGAGCTCACGGCCAACGTGAACGAAATGGCGGCGGGGTTGGCGCTCGCCACCCAGACGCTCGCGCAGATCATGCAGAAAGTCGACTCCACCGACGGCACCCTCGGCCGGGTCATCAACGACACCACCCTGCACACGGACCTTCACGAGACGCTCGTCGCGCTGCGGAACTTGCTCGACGACCTGCGCGAGCGTCCGGGCCGCTATCTGCCCGGCTCGATCAAGGTCTTCTGACCGCCCCACCGTCCGATGCTGTCGGTCACGTTCCTCGGCACCTCCGCGGCGCGCCCCACCGTGGAGCGGAGCGTATCGTCCATCGCCCTGAGCCGGGAGGGTGAGACGATCCTCTTCGAGTGCGGAGAGGGGACCCAGCGCCAGATGATGCGGTATGGGGTGAGCTTCGCGCTGCACGAGATCTTCATCACCCACTATCACGCCGACCACTACCTCGGGGTGATCGGCCTGCTGCGGACGCTCGGGCTGCAGGGGCGCGAGGAGCCGATGACGCTGTACGGGCCGCGGGGCGCGAAGCGCACGCTGCGCGCGGCGGTGGACCTCGGGGTGGAGCGCTCGCCGTTCCCGATCGCGATCGAGGAGCTCGCCCCCGGCGACGTGCTCTCGAGGGAGGCGTACGATCTGGAGGTCTTCGCGGTCGAGCACGGCCGGCACGCGGTCGGCTACGCCCTGCGGGAGCATCGGAGGCTGGGACGATTCAACCCGGCGCGCGCGAAGGAGCTGGGCGTGCCGGAGGGCCCTCTGTGGGGTCGTCTCCACCGCGGCGAGACGGTCACGCTGGAGGACGGCCGGACCGTGGGTCCCGAGCAGATCGTGGGAGCGCCCCGAGCCGGCCGACTCCTGGTGTACTCCGGCGACACGCGCCCCTGCGAGAAGGTGGTCGAGGTCGCGGCGGGTGCGGACCTGCTCATCCACGAAGCGACCTTCAGCTCGGAAGAGGGCGACCGCGCGGTCGATACCGATCACTCCACCGCGGCGGAGGCGGCGCAGGTGGCCCTGGCCGCTCGCGTGCGCCGGCTCGTCCTCACGCACATCTCGGCGAGGTTCTCGGCGGCGCCCGACGTCCTCCAGGGTGAGGCGCGGGAGGTGTTTCCCGAGACCGTGGTGGCGCGCGACGGGATGACCGTGGAGGTGCCGTTCGCCGACGCGTGATCGCTACTGGACGACCACCTGCCCCGACATCGTTTGTCGGCCGTGGATGGTGCAGTAGTAGGTGAAGGTGCCGGCCTGGGGGAACGCTTGGTCAAACACCCCCCGGTTCTGGGTGGTGGAGGGGGACACCGACTGGTCGTCGAACGTCACGTTGTGGGGGCTGGAGCCGCTCCAGGTCCAGCGCACGTTCTGGCCCACGTTGACGTCGACGCTGTTCGGGTTGAAGAAGTTGTCGCCCACGGTCACGCTGGCGGAGCCGGCCGGGGGAGGGTTTGGCGGGTTTTCATTGCTGGCGTCCCCGTTTCCACCCCCCGAAGAGGTTGGGGATTCGTTTCCGCAACTCGTCACCAGCACGGCGATAGCTACGGTCAGGACAAAGCGGTGGAGGCGCGCGCGAGTGGTCATTGGAGCGTTCCGGAAGAAATGGCGCAAATACGGTGATTTCGGGAGCAATCTACTCGCCATACCCCGAAGGCGCCGGCAGGAGCCGGGCCGGGCCGATGCAGGTATGCCGTGTGCGGCAAGGGTTTACACGCTGCGGGTGCCGGCCTAGCTTTGATGGCTCGACGGCGTGCCGGACCGCCTGCAGAACATGTCCGGCCGCGCCGGTGTCCGGGGCTGTAGCTCAGTTGGGAGAGCGCCTGGATCGCACCCAGGAGGTCAGGGGTTCGAGCCCCCTCAGCTCCATGTACTGCCCCGTGGTGTAATTGGCAACACGTCTGACTCTGGATCAGAAGAGTCCAGGTTCGAGCCCTGGCGGGGCAACTCAAGCGCGAGCGGTAATCGCTCGCGCTTTTCGTTGCCCCCCCGGGTCTCGCCGCGACGCTCGCCAGGGCTCGCGCCCTGCGGTCGATCCCTGGCGGGGCAACTCAAAGGGAGTCAAGCGGTTAGGTTTCGAGTGGGACTGGGCGGGTGCGGAGCGGGCCTTCCGGCGTGCCGTGGAACTCAACCCCAGCCTGCCTCAGGCACACGCCCACGACGCGTTCTACCTCACCCTGTTCGGGCGCGAGAACGCCCTGATGCCTCAGCCGTGCCAGCTCACGGGTAGTAGGTCCTCACCCAGTCCAGGTTCTCTTCGTAACCCAGCAGGACCAGCGCCTCGCCCGCCAGGTCGTTGAACAGCTCGGCACATTCGCGACTGAAGTGGTTCTTCCAGTCGCCGGCGATCCCCTTCCGCGCGTGCTGCGTGATGTCTTCCTGCCCCGGCTTGCGCCCGGTCTGTCGGGCCATGGAGAATTTGTCGACCGCGGTCCGAAGCCGCCACTCATCGACCGGCTCGCCTGTGATGTGCTCCAGGGCGCGGCCGAGCGTGCCGGCGCAGTCGGCCAGCAACTGTTCGTAGCTCAGATAGGCGATGTGTGGCCGATTCGGCGGGTCGTACCAAGTCCCGACGTGGTCGCGCCAGTTCACCCGGCTGCCACGAGCCGGCCGGGTGAACTCGATGAATCTTGGCAGCAGCTTCGGAGGGAGCCTGAATCACTGTTCACCCGTCCTCGTTGCACGTTCGACTCGACTTTGCACGTTCGACTCGACAGGGAGACGTCGCAATGCCAGGCCGAGCGGTTGGACAGCTCCAGTTCCGTCTGGCATACTTGGGATGGGTGGATTCAAATTCCTATCGATCTGAGCCGGATCACATGTCTCGTGTTACACTGACGGCGGTCGGCATTACTACTGTCACCATTGGGTGGGCAGTTGCTCCACCCAATCCATCACCACAACGCAACGATCTCCCAAAAATCGAATGGTCCGACAATAAGGAGCCGGCAGGTACGCTCCGTGACGGAGAGCTCCGACTGGAACTCGAGATTGTGGAGGGGCGGTGGCACGTCTTGGGAGGCGAGCAGCCGGCCGGCCAGGTGCTCGCCTTCGCCGAGCGCGGTAAGAGCCCCACCATTCCGGGACCCCTGGTCCGCGTCCCGCTCGGCACCTCAATTTCTGTCACAGTCTCTAACCCCTTGGATACCACGATCGTCGTTCACGGGTTCGCGTCTCGCCGAGGCGGGGTGCTGGACCCCCTTACCATCTCACCCCACTCCGAGCGGACGGTCCAATTCGCCGCGGACGTCGAAGGGACGTTCTTCTATTGGGGTGTGATCGGCGATACACCTCTGGGCCGCCGTGATTTCGAGGACAGCCAGCTTTCCGGGGCGTTCATCGTCCACCGCGAGGGTGCGCGACCGGCCGACGCGATTCTCATGATGGGTATGTGGTTCGATGGCCGCCTTCCGAACGGCGAGCCCGACGTTGGCCGCGAGTTCCTGGTCATCAATGGCCGGCCGTGGCCGCACACGGAGCGGTTGACGTATGACATGAGAGATTCGATTCGCTGGCGACTCATCAACATGTCGTCGTCCGTTCACGCCATGCATCTCCACGGGTTCTATTTTCGGGTCGACGCGCGGGGAGACATGAGCCGCGATACCCTCTATTGGCCGGCGCAGCGCCGCATGGCCGTGACGGAGCGGATGGCAGTCGGCACGACCATGTCCATGGTCTGGGCACCCGACCGTCCCGGTGGATGGATCTTTCACTGTCACATGAGCGCACACGTCGCCCCGAATCCGTCGATGACCGAACGCGTCTCGGAGGAGGAGCGATTTCTGCCGATGTTCCAAGACGGGCACCCGCACCACGACCCCAATGCCCACGTCGTAGAAGGCATGGGTGGCCTCATGATGGGAATGTATGTTCGTCCACCAGAGGGATGGATCCCGAACGAGCCCAAGCGCCGCGAAATGCGGTTGTTCATCCAGTCCATCCCGGCGGAAGGCGGTCTGAGCGGACGACACTTTTCCTACGTGCTGCAGGAGGGCAACGCCGAGCCCGCGCCGGACTCGGTCGTCTTTCCAAGCTCTACCCTCATTCTCCGCAAGGGTGAGCCGACGAGCATCACGGTGTTCAATCGGACCGACGAGCCGAGTCAAGTGCACTGGCACGGTCTGGAGATCGAGAGCTACTTCGATGGCGTCACCGGATTCGGTGGATATCCAAAGCGCCTGACGCCAACCATCATGCCTGGGGACTCCTTCGAGATCCGAATCACGCCTCCGCGCGCCGGGAGCTTCATGTATCACACGCACGTGAACGATCTCCGCCAACAGGGCTCGGGACTCTACGGCGCGTTCATTGTCCTGGAGGCAGACGCGGAATGGGATCCCGAAACGGACCAAATCTTCTTGTTTGGGGAGTCGCCATTCCGAAGTGACGAGATCACCGTCTTGAACGGTGCGAACCCGCCGGACCCGATCACATTCAGCGTCGGGACGACGTATCGGCTCCGGCTCCTGGATATCACGTTGAACCGACCCAATACACGCCTCAGGCTACTCCGGGACGGCTTTCCCCAGCGGTGGACACCGATCGCCAGAGACGGGTTCGACCTGCCGCCCGAGCAGCGCCTCAACCAGCCGGCGGAGCTCACCATCGCGGTCGGTCAAACGGTTGACTATGAGTATACGCCCCGCAGGCCGGGTGAGCTTCGCCTCGAGCTACGGCAAGGGAACGGCGTGCCCCTGGTGGAACAGGTGATCCACGTGGTGAACTGAGGCGACTGGGAGGCAGGGTCGGTATCCATGCAGCTCAGGGCGGAGGACGGTTCGGTCGCGGTGGAGGAGAAGGTCGACCTCGCGATGCTCCGCACGCCCTGACGCGCGGCGGTGACGCGCGCCTCGACCCGGCGCCCGAGGCCGTGCGCCAGGCACGGCACCGCTGGGCCCCAGTTGCTGCGACGCCTCTTCGAGGTCGATCCGCCCGTGTGTCCCCCCTGCGGTGAACGGATGCGCATCGGCGCATTCATCACCGAACCACGGATCATCGACCGCATTCTCGACCATCTACGGCGCACCGCGCCAACTCGCCGACAGCCGCACGCTCCGCCCCGACGCTGGACGTCCGCCGTCACCGCCGCCTCTGTCTCACAACACGCTGACTTGCCCCGACGATCACCGCTCGGGGCTCGGTGGGCTGCCCGGCTGCGCCGATCACCGTTGCGATATCACTGTTCACCCGTCTTCTTTGCACGTTCGACTCGACT
>JABAOE010001727.1_pt1 | contig 20740 bp, 33 predicted proteins | sample 7062141 | NCBI WGS metagenome assembly JABAOE01 (sample SAMN14538627, study PRJNA623070) | marine sediment metagenome | biome: marine biome [ENVO:00000428]; feature: marine pelagic biome [ENVO:01000023]; material: deep marine sediment [ENVO:00002113] | place: India: Gulf of Khambhat ... | reverse complement strand
CATATCGCTGAGGCGGCGGTTGTCGGCTGCCCGGACCCGGAAACGGGCGAAGCGCTGGTGGCCTGTATTCAAACCCGGGACAGCAACTGGCGAGACGAGGCCGCGGTAAGGTCGCTCTTCAATGGCAGCCTCGCGCCGTACCAACACCCAAAGTACGTGCTTTTCATGCAAGAACTTCCACGCACGTCGCTGGGAAAAGTCGAGAGGGCTGCACTCATTCAGAAAGTGCGCGAGCAATTAGGTCTCTCGTAGCTGCAAAGTGACCGGCTTCTGACTGCTCGGTTTGAAATTCCAGTGTCCTTTTGAACGAATATTGTGCACGGAAGTGTATATTTCCTATGCTGTCGAATCGTTGGCAGACGAATTGCCGCGTCCGCTCGTGAAGCCGGGTCTGACAACTGTCTTTAACAAAACTGCAAGATGGAGGAATAGATGAAAACAAAAGTAAAATCGGTTCTGTTTCTGTTCTCTGTGTTTACCGTCGCAGCATTGTGGTCCACCCAATCAACCGCGCAAGACGCGGTGCAAGTGGATCCAGAGCACCACAAGATCGAATTTGAGAACGATCATGTGCGCGTGCTTCGCGTTAACTTTGGGCCGGGTGAAATGTCCCAAATGCATCAACACCCATGCGCTATCGCGATAGGAATCAGAAACGCCGAGCTAACCTTTCATCTCCCGGATGGATCAACCAGACCCGCGAAACTCAAGCATGGACAAATCATGGTCGCCAAGCCGACAACCCACAATCCCGAGAACGAGACACAGACAACGGCCGAGGTGATCCTGGTGGAACTGAAGGATGGAGGATGCTAGCGATCACTACTGATCGAACAAGATGAGATCCTGGTGGGCTTGCCAAGTTGCTGGGCAAGCCCGCTGGAGCTCGCGCCGCGCTGGCCGGGAACCGGAACCGGGGTAAGATTGGGAGCCCCGTTTATATTCCCTGTACTCTTTCTCATCGCGTTGCGGGACGTCGCCGCCGTGCACGGCAGCCGTTTCACTTTTCCCGTTTCATGTTTGCCTCGTCCCGGAACATCGCCTTGTGGCGGGCATTGGCAACCCACTCGTCGATTTGCGCATCCGTCATGAAATGCCTCGGGTCGAAGCGGTTCCAGTTCACGATCTCGTCGAGGCTTTTTTTCCAGCGCCGGTACGGCGGTTTGGCCGGTAGCCCGAAGCACATGATGTCCAGCACTGACAATTCATCCGGTATCGCCAGCAGCGGCTTCATCGCGGCTTGCGCCTGCTCTTGCCCGATCGCCGTCACCCACCATACGTAGTAGCCCAGCGCCGCCGCTGCGAGGTGCGCCGACATGGTGGCCGCCGCCACGCTTTGCAACAGGATCCGCTCGGCATTTTGCTGGTACATCCGGTCCAGTTCCGAGCCATCGTTCAGCACCGGAAACGCCCTGACCCAGCGCATGTCACTGGCAACGACGATGAAGCCCGGCGCGGTGGCGAGGCCCCGATAGTCCGGCGTCGGAAATTTCATTTTCAGTCGCGCCCGTTCGCGCTGCTCCGCGCGGAAGTACTCCATGATGCGCCGTTTGACATCTGCTTCCGTCACGACGATGAAATGCCACGGCTGGGCGTTCGCCCCCGACGGCGCCAAACGTGCCGCCTCGAGGATCAACTCGTAATGTTCGCGCGGCATGGTGTAGTCCGGATCGAACGCACGCACGGTAATGCGCCGGCGTACCACATCCATCAGCGCATCGTAGCGGCTGCGATCGACCGATTCGTTGCGTGTAGCAGCATGCTCACTCATGTCTTGCACCTTGCCATGTGGTGTGCCGGCAGCCGGCCGGCTAACTAGTATCTATGCGATCGAGTTATTCCAGATAGTACTTGTTGGGGCCGTCCCCGGGGTGGATTTTTTGGCAAATCGCGAGCGTTCGTCGCGACGCCTCCCAGTTCTTTTCCCGAAAGCTTTTCAGTCCTTGTTCGAAGTAATCACGCAGCGCAATCAACCTTTCCGGTGTCTGCCGGGAACCGGGGTAGATTGAGAACGCCGTTTATATTTCCTGTACTCAACTCACAGCGACTGTCACGCGCAAGAACGTTGCAGATATACGAGTGGCGTCCTTGCTTTTGTTTTGGTCAGTGAACAGCGTTTCCATCTCCTTTTGCAGGTCCGCCTTGCGTTCATTCTTTTCTGCCGCCTCGAAAGCGTTCATGGTCGGCCCGAAATAGTCGCGGAAGACCTCGACGAACTGTCCTGGCGTGCCCGGGAAGTTGAAGGTGCAGGTATCGCAAAGTGGGGGGTGATTAACTTCCAAGACGATCAGGTGACATCCGACTTGAATAATTGCCGTGGTCAGATCAGAACGGATTGTTTTCTGACTGGCCCTTGGTATCGAAGAACTCCTTGGTAATCTTGAACACAATCGGGCTGAGCAGCGCCAGCGCGATCAGATTTGGAATAGCCATCAGCGNNCCGTCGCACCGACGATGGTAGCCAGCGACCATACGACCCGGAACGGCTTGATGATCTTCACGCCGAACAGATATTCCAGCGACCGCTCGCAGTAGTAGCTCCAGCCGAGGATCGTGGTGAAGGCGAAGACCGCCAGAGCCAGCGCGATGATATAGCCACCGTACCCCGGCAGCGCCAGATCGAACGCGTTTGACGTCAGCGCCGCGCCTGTCTCGCCGCTGGTCCATGCACCGGTCACGAGTATCGCCAGCGCCGTGAACGAGCAGACGATAATGGTATCGATAAAAGTGCCAAGCATGGCCACAAGCCCCTGACTCACCGGACCCTTGCACTGGGCTGCGGCATGCGCGATTGGGGCTGACCCCAGACCGGCCTCGTTTGAGAAAATGCCGCGCGCTACACCGAAGCGAATTGCCGCCCACACGGCGGCGCCGGCGAAGCCGCCGGTCGCTGCGGTCGGGGTGAAGGCATGCTTGAATATCAGGGCGAAGGCCGCGGGGACCTCGCCGGCGTTTAGCAGCAGAACCAACGTTCCTGCTCCGATGTAAGCGATTGCCATGATCGGCACGAGCTTGCCGGCCACGGTCGCGATGCGTTCGATACCGCCGAGCAAGACAGCGCCGACCAGCGAGAACAAGACGACGCCGGTCAGCCATTCGGGAATGGCGAAATTTGCTTCTAGTGCATCGGCGATGGAATTCGCCTGCACCATGTTACCGATACCGAAACCGGCAATTCCCGCGAACAAGGCGAAAGTAATAGCAAGCCATTTCCACTTCTTGCCGAGACCGTTCTTGATGTAATACATTGGCCCGCCGACATGCTTGCCGCGCTCATCTTCCTCGCGATACCGGACCGCCAATACCGCCTCGGCGAATTTGGTCGCCATGCCAACCAGCGCGGTCATCCACATCCAGAAGATCGCACCCGGGCCACCAAGAAAGATTGCGGTCGCGACGCCGGCGATGTTCCCAGTGCCGATGGTCGCCGCCAGTGACGTCATCAGTGCATTGAAGGGGCTGATCTCTCCTTCGCCGCCTGGGATGCGGCCTAGCCAGAGAAGCTTAAATCCAAATGAGATTTTCAAGATCGTCATGAGTTTCAGCCCGACCGTCAGGAACAAGCCGACGCCCAAAATCAGGACCAGCATCGGCACGCCCCAAACGATGCCGTTAAGCCAGGTCACAGCGCTGTTGATTACTTCCATGTTTCCCTCCCAAAAGTGGTCGGACCATACTTATGTGGTCAACCCACGACGTTTTCCCCAATCAGCCAGGAATTCGTGTGTGCGACAACTACCTGTTTATTTCCCTCATCGCTCATGACTTCGCACCTTTCCATGCCAGTGTCCTGCAGCACAGCGCCTTGAATAGCATATTATTTTTAGAAATTCTTCTGGATTTGATTCAGCATCAAAGACCATCATTGTCATAGACTGCACGAGACGTTAAGTCAACGTTACGCGGCCAGCAAGTGCTCTATGGGTAATGATTTAGATGTCTTAGCCGTTGGTAACTATCTACTCTACAAAGAGCGGCAAGATGAATCCCTCAGAGAGGGCTATCTTCTACAAACATGTCCCCCTAACGTTCGAGCTGAGACGACCGCGGAGGCAGGCGGTGCTAGTAGATTTTGGCGAAGAACTCACCGCCCACAGTGTCAGAGATAGCCCGAAACACTCTAACCATGACTTCGGGTGTGCTGTGACCGGGTAAAGGTGAAATTCGATCTATCTCCGCAAGAATCGCTGGCGGACAATCCTCGATGGGTACGCCTTTCACAAGCGCCCATTTTTGGACCTGATTCAGGAATCGGGGAGTAATGACTGGAACTGCTTCGCTGTTCATTGGGTCGGCCATCGCCTCTTCCAGGGAGATGAACTCGACTCCCGCGGCAAGGAACCTCTCAAGGATGGCATCCAGACAGTCGGCCGCTAGCGGGGTGCCGTGAATCAGCCAGATGTGTGCAGGGTCTCGCCCAAAGATTTCCCGGGCGGCAGCGGCTTGGACACGTAGCTGCTTGACAGCTGTGTCAACAAAGGCGCGTCGGATCCGCGCCAACCCTTCTGAGTCGCCCGTTTGCAATGCACGCCAATGCGGTGCCAGGAACTCGGTGTCGTAGAACCAGATGGTGATCGGGGCAGGCTTGAAGCCGTGACGTGCAAGATACGCCTGCACGCCCTCATGCTTCTCTGGGGTATTGCCCCAGTTGTCCATGCAGTAGCGGAAGTAGCGTGTTGGCGCGCGACTGGACCAAGAATCGATCATCGTCTCGGTGCGTTCTATATCTGCGATGTAGTTGGGTACGGTGACCCAGTTGAGGTTAGCATGATGGTGGGTATGGTTGGCGATATGGTGTCCGTTATCTACCCAATGATCGAACACCCCGAAAAGCTCCGGCTGGCGCTCGGCAGGCGTAGTGGCCGAGAACGCGTAGGCGCCCCTCACACCGTTGCTGCGCATGGCGCGCGTCATCTCTTGGGCAATGCTCAGGTGCGTGTAGCCCGCTGCTACCGGCATGTCGGGCCATAGCAGGAGGTCATCCATGCTGATTGCCAGGCGCAGAGGGCCAAGCGGAGAAATGCGATCCATTGCGGGTTCCTTGATGGACTGGAGGGGCATATGTTACGCAGTTCAGTGAAGGTAAGTTGAAGGAAGGCCAGCGCATAGCCATCAGTATCGCCATGAACGGTTCAAGCCTACAGTATGTTTCCAGAGGCTATTGCGAAGCCTTCTAGCCTTTGAGTCCTCATGAGTAGGACAACCTAACGCTGGCAGCAAAGCAAGAAGCAGATTCATGGATAGATGTAGTGGAGCACCATAAGATGAAAATGACGAAAACTCTCGGTTTGCGCATGTTCACAGCGTCGCGAAGAATTCGCAAACGATTTGAATCACCCCGAACACCTAATTGCCGTTGACAGGTCACTCAATCGCAGTAAGTCGGACCAAGGGCCACGAGTCCTACTTCCGTGCCAAGTGGAAGGCGGAGTACGGGCTCGGTAGCTGACGGCCACGGCACCGACGAGACCAGTTTCGGCAATGTCACGCTGCGCTCGGCTTGCACCTCTACGGTGGTGGGCCAGGTGATGGGTTCTCCGTCAGGTTGAGACTCCTTGCAGAATCCTACGCTGCACCCCGAGCCATCTACCTGTCGGGAGCGAGGCTGGTGAGAAAGCGCGTTAGCCCTGTACTCATGACTTCCGCTCCCGCTGGATCGACCCCGCAGCAAACCAGATGTCCCGCACTTGAATCGATGGAGAGAATCTCAGAGTGCTTGATCATCTCGCGCTGCTTTTCAATATAGGCCGGTGGTAAGAACTCGTCCTGAGGGGAGATGATGAACAGGGTTTTCGCCGCGATCGCGCCGAGAGCAGCCGCGAGGTTACCGTGATAGCCGGGGGTATCCGCTACGGTGGTGTTTCCCATGGCTTTGGTCATGAAATAGAGATCCCGAGTATCCTGGATTTCCAAATAGATTTGATCCCAGAAACTTCGCCACTCACCATAGGCGGTCGCCGAGGGAATCTGCTCATTCCACCAGTCGCGGCTAAAGAAAGACGGAATGAGTCCACTGAGCGCAGAGGTGGCGCAAGCAGCGGGATTTGTGTCGTAGTTACCATTGGCCCAGTCGTTGCAATTCTCAATGATCTTGAGCATATGAGACAGGGTGAAGTACATGAATTCGGTTGACCAGCGGGCACCACCCACAATCGGCATGAGCCCATCCATAAAATCGGGATAGCTAACCCCGAATTGAATGGTTTTCTGCCCCCCCATAGAAATACCTGTTACGGCTAACAGATGGTCGATGCCGAGTGCCTCTTTGACCAGTTTATACTCTGCATTGATCATGTCGCGTGTGTTGTAAGACGGGAACTTCATCTTGAGACCACTATTGGTCGGACTCGTCGAGTGCTCAAAATTCACTTGCGTGTTGCCCAAGGTATCGGGGGCAATGATGAAATACTTGGTAGGATCTAAGGCTTTTCCTACTCCAATTAAATGATCCGGCGCATGGTGGTTTGCGCCAAAGCCGTGTATGAACAGGATCGCGTTGTCCTTGGCTTCATTCAGTGTGCCGTGGGTGACATAACTCATCCGTAGATTCTCGATCACCGCCCCACTTTCCAAGGTGAACGCACCTAAATTCGCCATCTGGTGAGCTGGCTGCTCGGGTGCGTGCGCCCAAGCTGCAGTACTCGAAATGCCTAAAGCAATAATAAAGGCAACTGAACGTAGGAAAACATTCATGATCTTCACTCCTTTTGTTAATCCTTATTTATATGCACGGTTCCTGTACACTTGTTTTCACACAGTGGTCTGTTGTGAAACATTCTGCCCAATGCAGGCTTTCGAAATTTAACCCCCCCCGAAATAGTGCAAGCTCCGCCGTTGAGGTGATCAGGGCCAGGGGCAGGCTTACATAGTCATGTCAGAATTCAAACTGATCCAAACATCGCGAAGTTTGCCAAATACCCCGGAGGTGGCGCCCTGTCAACGACATCCGCCAAACTAAAAGTGCTTCAATGCCTGGATTCGCCAGATCTGGCGACGTTGCGCCGGCGCGAACTGGACATTCCGCGAGCCAGAGCCGCGGAACTCGGCAAGTTGGCGGTCGAGGCGGCAAGTCTTGGCTACTATTTGAATGAGGCTGGAGAGAAAGTCGATTGGAGCGCGCAGGTAAGCCATGCTCGCGCTGCCAAGAAAAGTATTTCCCCGGATGCCGTGCTGCCGGGGTGGGATGGCGCGCTCTTTCCAGGTACACGCGTTCAGGTTTGCAACGAAACTACGCTTCAGGCGTCGCGCCGGTTTTTTCAAAGCGGACTACGGCCGCTCGCCCTTAATTTTGCCAATGGTGTCCGGCCAGGAGGCGGGTTCCTCAACGGTGCACGCGCGCAGGAAGAAGTGTTATGCCGATCGAGCGCGCTTTACTCGACACTGGTCGATGATCCGATGTATGACTACCACCGGGACCGCCCGCAACCGGATTCCAGCGACTGGGTCATTTACTCGCCAGACGTTCCCGTGCATCGCCTGGATGACGGGTCTGCGCTCGATAACCCATGGCTTTTGAGCTTCCTCACCTCGGCCGCGCCTTACGCGCCCGTCATCGGCCAGCCTGAATCCGGCGATCTATTGCAAAGGCGCATTCTTCGCATCCTTTCCGTCGCATCCGCTTATGGCCATGAGGCCATTGTTCTCGGTGCGTGGGGTTGTGGCGCATTCGACAACGACCCTTACCGCACGGCGGTTGATTTTCGTGAGGCGTTAGAATCCGAGTTCAGGGGACACTTCTCGGACGTCGTATTTGCCGTTACCGATTGGTCTGAGGAGCGGCGATTCCTGGGGCCATTCCGCGAGGTGTTTTCATAAGCCGTCCGGCTAAGCAAGCACGGCGTTACTTATTGAGCCCGCATTGGGTTCGTCCAAGACTGCTTGTTTACAGACAACGCCCCGGTGACGCTTTGGGCTCACCGACCAGCAGTGAGAGGGGTGCTCATGTCGTATCTTGAGGTCATCAAGGCCGAAGCGCGTGAGCGCTGCATCAGTGCGCAGGTGCCCGTTAAATCGCACGCAGTGATCGGGGCCAGGCGCTTACCGGGTACTCGAGGTTGCCATGCGGCGGTTCATTCGGTCGCCTCTTTCACCGAATCACTTCGTCGGCACTGAGCAAGACTGACTGTGGGACGGTGATGCCGAGCGCTTCCGCCGCCTTCTGGTTCACCAAGAGCCTGAATTCTGTGGGCCGCTCCACAGGAATTTCAGCAGGTTTGCGACCATTGAGTATTTTGGCCGCCAAACCTGCAAAGCGCGCGTTCGCCGATACCGGCTCCGGCCCATAACTGAGCATGCCACCGGCATGGGGAAAACTAGGGTCCATCGACGCCGCGGGCAGCCGGTACTGCAGCGCGAGCTTGGCAAGTCGCGCGCTCTCGCCATGGATCATTGGCGAAGGCAGAAGGATGACGGCCTGTGGCCGCCCGCGCATGTCAGAGAAAGCCTGATCGATGTCCTGCGGCTTGCGAACCTCGAACACCTGGAGTTTCAGGCCCAACGACTTGGCAACGTTGCGCACGGCTTGTTGGACATTAGCGCCGGGGGCGGGATCCCACAGCACTGCGACGCGCGACAAGTCGGGAATCATTAGCTGCAACAGCCCGAACCACTTGCCGGCCAATTCGGGTGCGTCGAGAAACACCCCCGTCACGTTTCCACCGGGTCGAGCGTAGCTCTGGATATAACCTGCGGCGACGGGGTCAGTCGTCCAATCGATCGCGACGATCGGGATCGTTTGTGTCGCTGCATAAGCTGCCTGCAGCGCCGGCGCGCTCGATGCGATGATGACATCAACCTCGAGCGCGGCGAGCTCCGTTGCGGCTTTGACAAACCGGGACGGGTCGCCGTTGGCGCTTCGATACTCAAATGATACGGTTTTACCCTCGATCCAACCCCGGTCGGCAAGATTGCGAGGGAATAGATCCATCCACCACTCCTTGCTCAGCCCATCAGTGACTGGGAAGAACGAGAGAATGCCAACGCGTGCAAGTTTGTCTTGTGCCCACGCTTGCCCAGTCCAAGCCGGGCTTAACAGCAGCGCACCCGCAAGGACCAAGGAAGCAACAATACAATTCCTGATAATCCGTAGCATGAGTACGTAACGCATGCCCCGCCTCGTCTTGCTCATCGGATCGCCGTATTGGCCCGAAGCACGATTGATTGCGGGATGGCGATGCCGACGCCGTCGGCGGTTAGCAGATTTATCGTGAGTTTTATTCTCATTGCTTTCTCGATCAGCATTGAACATCCTGACTTCACGAGTATAGCCTAGCGTTGATCGTGATCAAGATTGGCCGTCGTAGGTACTGCGATGAGGGCTGGGCTCACCAGCAGTTTCTTGATTGCTCCCCCTGTTTTCTAAGTAGCTCTGGTGCAATGACCTGATGACATTTAACGCCTCGCATCAGCGGCGACAGCTTTGATCGCGCCCGACTGCGTGCGCTTGTTATGTAGAACCTCCAGCCTTTTCGCTCCACTCCAGGACCAGATAAACGATACCCAAAATTGATCCGCCGAATATCAGTACATTCGAGTACATATTTGAAAATTCATAGGCAGGATGATGTCTGAATAAAATGTGTAGAAATCCATGTAGCAAGAGAAAAACCCCAATACCTATACGAGCCATGCGACGAGTTTTTGGGTTATGACTAGAAATCAAGGCTACTAAAAATGCAAAGATGGGTATGTGTGCCGCTACAAAAACTATTGCTCCTGTTTCATCCGGAAGTGCTCGAATTATCGGGATCACGCGCCATTCGTGATTAAGCATTGAATCAAGCTCATGTGCGAATAAAGTGCCAAATCCCAAATAAAAAGCTGGATCTTTCATGCTACATAAACGTCAAAATATTTGTTTTCGAGCCCCATCCTGACAGAGCATGGTCACGGGCTTTGAGTGTGGGGCACCAATAACAGCACACGGAGGAAAGCATTGCTTTGCTCTCGGCGCTGACGCATCAACTCTCTGACGCTGCCATGAGCGCTTGGCACGCGCCCCCAACTGCATTGTGATGACGGGCTGCTGTCGGCATTTAGCGAATCGCAAGCCATCTGATCAATGTTAACGGCATCAATACGTTTCACATCGATGTAGATCGGCATGGGCGACCGCCAAAGCGCGCAATCTCATGTTTTCAGAAGACGCTGGGGCGGTCATCAAATTTAAAAACGCTTTGTGGCTCGGATACCAAATGCCTATTGCCTCATCTATATCTTGCACGCCCACAACCTGGCCCAACACCTTTGCTCGCCACAGAACCTTTCCGCCCACCTGGGTGAGTAGTGTGCCGAGCACAGCCATGTAGTCCTTATACAGCTGGCCGTCGGGGAATTTCGCGTCGGCATTGTATTTGTTGAGATTGAGCATGAACACCGGCCCGTCAGCGTCACTCTGCGCGATTGTTCTGAATGCCTCGATCTGTTCGGCATTAACGTGCGGTAAGTCGGCCATCATGAACCTCTTGTTGAAAATCCGCGACGCCGGAATCGCCGACGTCGATTTTGAGCGGAAGCGCTCGACATCACCATTCCGCAGTCACTGTTGCTCAGTGCCGACGAAGTGATTCGATGAAAGAAGCGACCGAATGAACCGCCGCATGGCAACCTCGAGTACTCGTTAAGCGCTTGGCCACAATCACGGCGTGCGGTTTAATGAGGCACCCGCGCGATAATGCAGTGCTCGGGCTTTATCCGCCAGGTGCGCGAGGAGCGCCACGCCGGCATCGCCTTTTCGTTGCGAGAAATAACGGCATAATGACAGGAAAGTCAACAGTCTAGCTGGCATCTGCATGAAAAATCGGAAACCGCTGGATACCACCAAGCGGAACACCTAATTGAGTTGATCATTGATGAAATTCGTTCGGATACCGCTCGGTGTGAAAATTTTCGGGATCGCGCTGAGCCTGCTCGGGTTACTGGTGCTGATCGCCTATAGCTCGCATCAACAGCTGCGGCAGGTCGGTCGCGAGGTGTACGACCTGGCAGAGCATATCTTACCGATCACGAATGCTGTGAATGAGGTGGCCGTCACCGCTCTGGAGCAGGGCGTACTCGTCGAGCGGATCCTGCGTTTATACGAGCTCGATCCCCCCGACAAAGATGCCACCCAAACGGAATGGGAACGCTTCGAGGCGCACAATGGCCGAGTGGAAGCCGAGCTGAGTACATCGATTGTCAAAATCAGGACTGCATTGAACGCAGCGCTATCAGCGGCCAGTCGCGATGAGCTTCGAAAAATCGAGCCGATGCTCGAACGAGTCGGACGAGAGCACCAGGATTATCATGACCATGCTCTCAAAATCTTCGCTCGATTGGAGCAGGGTGAACGCGGAAACACCACTCGTCAACTCGAGGGTAAGCTCAGTGATGAAGCCGATCAACTCAACAAAGAGTTAAACTTACTGCGTGCCGAGCTCGATGGTTACATGGTCCGAGCAGCCGACAACCGCCGCCTCAGCGATATGCGGACATTCCTCGAGCACCTTCTCGAGATCGAACGGATAGACGTTCGATGACCCCACGATTACGATATTTTCCTTTGTGTCGGCAAGTAATTTGCCATGACCTGATTGATAAATCAAAATAGCGATTGACAGCCAGGAGGTCGAGGGAGCAGTATCCGCCTCCCTCAGACACTGGAGCCTGTCGGATTTCAACTGGAGAAAAAATGAGAATGTTTTTGCGGTTGGCGGCCGTGGCCGCATTCATGGTTGTTACGACCGGCGCCAGCTTCGCCAACGAAGCCGAAATCGAAGCTGCCCGAGCCTTATGGATGGAACGCTTCAACTCCGGCGACGCTTTGGCGGTAGCCGAGCAAAGTTTTACCAAGGACGCGATTATGCAGCCGCCCAACAGCAAGCCGCTCGTGGGGCGTGAGGCCATAACCGCCTTCTGGCAGGGTTCCATCGCCGCCGGGGTGACCAATCTCAGGTTCGAAACAATCTCCATCGAGGTGGTCGGCAAAACCGGCATTGTCACGGGCACTTGGGCGATCACCGTGCCGCTCGAAGGAGGCGGCACTGCCAATGTTGGCGGTAATCAGATTCTGATATTCAAGAAGGGCAGCGATGGCGTCTGGCGTTGCACACGCGACATCTGGAACGAGGTCCCGTAAGCCGGAAGGGTAGCGCCCAAGCCAGGCAGAACGCGATCCCGCTGCCGGCCGCCCGGCAGCGGGCCTCCGATGGTTCGGTCAGTCCCTCGGCCGCTTTTCTTGGCATTACTGGCGGTGCCAATTAACGGAATTGACCATGACGTGGTCATCGAACGCAATGTCAACTTGTGTGTTGGGCTAAGCGCACAGACCGACATCATTAAGTTCCTGGAAGCGGGCGTATTGTTCTCGACGAGGGAGTTCGATCCATGACGACATTGGCGATTGATTTCTACATCTCGATGCGATCACCCTATTCCTATCTGGTGACGCCTCGCCTGGCTGCGCTCAGCGAGACCCATGACGTCGACATCATCGCCCGGCCGGTTTACGCCATCGCGGCGCGCGACCCCGACTGGTTCAAGCAAATCAACCCGCTGTGGCTGCCCTACTTAGTCATGGACACACGGCGCACCGCTGAATTTCTCGGCGTGCCGTTCGGCCGGCCGCGCCCCGATCCGATCGTGCAGGACCTGACCACCGGCGCGATCGCGGCCGAGCAGCCCCACATCCGGGGCCTGACACGCCTTGCCGCCGCCGGCAGCGAGCGGGGCCGCGGCTTTGCGTTGGTGCGGGAGGTAAGCGCGCTGATCTTCGACGGTACGGTCGACGGCTGGAACGAAGGTGATCACCTGAAGAACGCGGTCACGCGCGCCGGCCTCGACTTCGACGAGCTGGACGCCGCGATGACAGCCGACCCCGATCGCTACGACGCGATCATTGCCGCCAACCAGGACGCGCAAAAGGCCGTTGGACATTGGGGTACACCGCTGATGGTGTTCAACGGCGAGCCGTTCTTCGGCCAGGACCGCTTCGAGATGCTGAAATGGCGCCTGGAACAAAATGGCCTGACGCTGCGCTCATGAGCGCTTCTACGGCGTTTGACTCTATCGTACTGAGTGCAAGAGTTTTACGATGTTATTGCGAGCAAATTGAAGGCTTTTAATGCTCCCCCTCCGGCGAGCCCATCGCTTTTAACACTTCAATCAACGCTTCAAGACCACTGACCAGTGTGACTGCCATCTCATCGGTGATCGTATCGATTGTCAGCAGGTGCAGCGACTCAGTGGTTGGTATGTCCCCGTAGCGAGTGCGGTAGTGGCCGAGGTGAAATGCCAGCACACGGGCAGTGTTCGCGATCTCTTCTTTCGATGCTTGTTCGATCAGCGCATCGGATGACTTCAGGTAGGCGGCGAATCTCTGGATATCATCGGTCATCGCAGGCTTTCTCTTTCTGACGAACTGCTTTATCTTGTGGATGCATACGCATAAATATCATTGTGAGCCTCGTGAATCGAGCGATCAGAACGAGAGAGGAGAAAAAATGGGGTACGGCAAAGTTGTTATCGGTGTGGCAGTTGGCATGCTAGCAGTCGCTGCGTTCGCGGGAGGTAGCCCCGAATACGTCAAGTTTCCTGAGGGCTACAAGGCATCATTCAGCAATTACGCAACCATGAACCGGTCCAGCAGCGCTGCGGTGGCAAAGATGTATGCCAATGACGTCGCCATTTCAAGCTACAAGAATGGTCAGCCGGCCGCATCCGGTTCGGTGATTATCATGGAAGTCTACAAGCCCAAAAAAAATGCCGATGGCGAGCCGATTGTCGGCGCTGACGGCATAAACAAAATTGACAAACTGGCGGCAATCGCCGTGATGGAGCGGCGCACTAACTGGCCGGGGGATTTGTCTGCTGATCACCAAGCCGGAACGTGGGCGTTCGCAATCTACAATCCTGATGGAACGCCAAAGAAGAATGATCTGGCGTGCGCGGCCTGCCATTCCCCTTTGGAAAGTCAGGACTTCCTGTTCTCACATGAACGGCTGGCCGATTTCGTGAAAGGTTGATTGGCGGCGAGTTATGCGCCTGTTACAAGGCGATTTTGCACCGCAAGCGCGAGAGCAGCAATGCAGGAGACTTGGAGTTGGCTTGTCGACGCGAGCGCTTGAGCACCAGGCATTATCTGGTTTCATGTGCGAAGCACGACTACTTATTTCTTGCTCGCCGTCACGAGCAAAGATAGTCTCCCGGCTACTGCACGACGCCAGCGCAGAGTAGCAACGGTAACTGTGCGAGGCACCCATGCCATCCACAATCGGGGGAATGGCATGGGTGGCGCCCACCGGCTCGGGCCATCCAAAGCAAATGCTTTGCGAGCGTGAGGGCTGTTTGTTATCGACTACTTACCGAGAGTCTCATTCCGGAATTGTTTCGCCGGATTTACACGGGCCACAAAATCGGAGGTGGTACGGTTACGAGCCTTGGTCCCACCCTTTTTTTGCCGACGGATCTTCAGAGATTTTCAGAAACTCACGGGCAGTCAATACAAGCCCCGTCAACATAAGAAAGAACACAACAATGGCGAAGCCGAGTATCGCAGAGGTGCTCATTTTCTCCCCCCGGTCATTCCCATCAGTTTGAAGTAGATGCCAAAGCACAATATCGAGGGCACCCACATTGCTGTGAAGACGCCTTCATCGGTCCAGCCGGTAAACCATAAATAGCCGGACAGTGCGAACGAAATTGCCACGGCCAACAGGATGAAAATGTCTGAGTTCTTGATCATTTATTTGACTCCTTTTCTAACTTCCAACACGCGATTGCAGCAATTAGACAACTTGCGACGGCGACGCTGGCAAGGGTTCGCTCACCAGAGCTACTACCGATAGCGAGGTGGCTCGTCGGCAGCAGGCCCACAATACCACCCACCAACCATAACAGTGACACAATAATAAAAAACACGCTGAGGACAATAGCTACACGGGCTAGTCGCATTGAAGATTTGTGCATACGAGGCGGTCGGGACGAGCAGTGCCGCGTAAAGGCAAAGGCTGATTACTGCGGAGGTGATCGGTCCAAAAGAATCTCGAGTCAAACCTCATCGTATGCCTCCTGGTGCGAAACTTTCGAATGAGTGGATAAGGGGGTTCAACTTAGGCGTTGCAGTGCGAGCCGACGCTCGGGCATGGTATCGGCTGGGCCGATGGCTGCCCGGGCTGGCAATGCGATGGTACAGCGCTGCAGAGTATGAGATGAGCAGCAGTTATTGTCAATATTCGCTATCAGCGCGGTTATCTATATAAAAATTGCCGTGAAGCGATGATGAGCTCCGGCATAAGGCGCTCTTATTGATCGCATTGCAGATGATGACGACAGTCGGAAGTACCAACACGCCGAGAAGCAAGAATGAAGCAGTGCATTGCGAGAGCAAATCATCGCTTTACGCTGTGTTGTTTGAGTAATTCTTGTATTTCTGGATCACTAGCAGCATCAAGAGGCGTAGCTCCACGTTTATTTCTCGCGTTGACGTTGGCGCCGCGATCAATCAATAACTGAACGACGGGTAAATGATTGTTACCGGCAGCCCAGTGAAGAGGCGTTTCCCCATACACGGTTTGGGCATTTACTTCCGCGCCGTTGTCTATCAAGATTTCGGCGACTTTTTGATCGCCCAATCCGCTCGCGTTGTGCAGCGGGATGAATCCCTCTTTGTTTCTGGCATTGACCTCGGCTCCATTGTTTAACAGTAGTTCCACCAAAGGCCCAGAGCCGCTTTCGGCGGCATGGTGTAACGGTGTAGACCCATTTTCGCGCGTGGCATCAACGTTGGCACCATGACTAATCAACACCTCTGCCACAGCCAAATTGCCCTCAATGGCCACGGCGTGCAGCGGGGTGGCGCCGCTATTCTCTCTTGAATCAATCTCGGCGCCGTTCTCAATCAGTATTTTGGCCAGCGAGGCCTTTTGCTCCGCCCTGTGCGTGGTGGCGGTGCCGTGCAATGGAGTGACACCACTTTGAGATCTTGCGTTGACGTTGGCCCCGTGTTTGATCAACAGCAAGGTAACCGGCTCTTCTGCCGCGCTCACTGCCCAGTACAGGGGCGAGCTGTTTCCTAATGCGCCCACCTCAATGTTTGCGCCATTATCGATTAGAAACTGAACGACTTCGACAGAACCCGAGAACGCCGCCAGGTGCAGTGGGGTGAACTCGAAAAATCCACCCATTCTTGCGTGGATATCAGCGCCTTCATCGATCAGTTGTCTTACGGCCTCGACATCGTCGCGAATGATCGCTTCGTCCATAGCGGGCAACGCGCCTTGTTGTGCAAAAGCAGGCGAGAAGACCAGCAGGCATGCGCATGAGTGCGCGAGCCATCGGAGGATGATAAGGACACAATTGCAGCGAAACTGTTTCGTACTACCGTGGTTCATATTCCGCCCCCTTATGCCGAAGCATTGTCAGCCAAAGCGACTTCCAACAGCCTAATTGCACGACAAACGGGTAAGTTTGATCGAGATTAAAAATACCCTGGCAACGCAAGGAAATCCAGAATACTGAGATGCGTGGTAGTAGAGCAAGCCTCATGCTCAAGACAAAAGGGCAATGGTGAAACGCACGATGGTCACTTTGTTGCTGTTACTGGCCTCGACCAACGCGGTGGTGATCAGGACCACCACTGCGTGGATTGTGCTGCTAGTGGTTCTGACCGGCCAAGAGGGTCAAACAACCGTTCGAAATTATTGTTGATCATGAGCTATGAGGGTCGAGATCAGGCTATATTGTGCGCCCCCGATAACAGCACCATAAATGGGAGCGTGCCAAGTAACTATCGGCATAGCGTCGAGCCAATCCAGTTCAATCTGGTAACAGTAGAGAGGGCCAGGACATGACGAGGTTATCGTTCATTAACGAGGCGCAGATTGAGGCGGTGTTGGAGTGGGGGCCACTGATAGCCGCCATCGAAAATGCAATGATCGATTTTTCGGCGGGAAACGTTGCCCAACCCGTTCGGCAACTTGTACCGGTCCCGGGACACGACGCAATCATTACTGCGATGCCGGCCGTGGGCGAGGCAATGGCTGTTAAAGTCGTTACGCTTTACCACGAAAATGCGGGCACCGGGATTCCCACCCACCAGGCTGTAATCCTTCTGTTTAATAAAGCTAACGGCTGCCCGCTTGCGGTGTTGGACGGGCGCGTGATTACGGAAATGCGCACGGCGGCAGGTTCCGCCGCCGCCGCTCGCAAATTGGCAGTCACGAAACGCGCGATCGTGACAATCATGGGCAATGGAGTCCAGGCCCGCTCACATGTTTAAGCGGTATCTGAAGTTACGGACTGCCAAGAACTCCGGCTTTGGTCGAGGAACGAAGCGCGGGGAAGGGCGCTGGCGGAACAAGTGGGCGCGACATATTTTGCCGATGCTGAGCAGGCAGTTCGCGATGCCGATATCGTTGCCTGCACTACTTCTGCCAAAGAGCCAATCGTAAAAGGGGCCTGGCTCAAGGCAGGTGCTTTCGTTACTGCGGTGGGGTGGAATACGATCGATGGCCGGGAACTCGATGACGCAGCAATGGCAAATACCGTGGTCGTTGAGTCCTATGAGGTCGCAAGAGACCAGGCCGGCAACATTCGAGGTTCCGGTTGTGAAATATTCGCCGAGATCGGAGAGGTCTATGCTGCCACCAAAGTCGTGCCCGAAGGAAGCACCGTGATTTATGACTCTGTTGGTATGGCCATCATGGACGTGGTAGCCGCGAAACTGGTTTACGAACTGGTCGCAGACTGATTCAGGGCACTTTGATTTGAATCCTCAGCTACTCAGTCACCGGCGTCGCCATCAGCCGCTCAAGGCGCGTGTCCCGAGGGCGGGCCTCAGGACTTGGGCATACCGTCGCGAAAACCCTGCTTGATCTGCTCGCGGAACTCCGGGGTGTCCTTGTGGCCGTGAACCGCGACCGCGTGCTGGACCGCAATTTCCAGCAGCTCCTGCTCGCTGTCCGCGGAGATCGTGACGGTGCAATTTGAATCGCTCGGATACTCACGGCAATCGATGTATTTGCGTCCCATGATGTTCCCTCCTGACCAATACCAACACCCATCCACCCATCAACCCACTCTTGTTGGGCACTCAACTTCCGCCCCTATCTTACTCGCATCCGAATCGGCCGGTCTTGACCATGATCAGGGCTGGCCGAGCGCCGCTCTGGCAATCNNATTGCTGGCCTCGACCAGCGTGGTTGCCGGCGACCTTGAAGACGGCGTTGAGGCCGTTGAGCGAGGCGATTACGCAACAGCGCTTTCCAAGTTTGAGCAGTCGGCTAAGCAAGGGGATGCAATAGCGTTGAACAACTTGGGCTGGATGTATTACTTTGGCGAAGGCGTGCCGCAGGATTATGTGCAAGCGTACATGTGGTTCAGCCTTGCCGCCGCGCAAGGGAATTTCTATGCTCGCTATTCTCACGATAGCCTCGAGATTCTTGAAGAGAAAATGACCCCCGAGCAAGTCGCCGAAGCGCAACGAAAGGCGCGAGACTGGTTGTCCAAGCAGGAATGAACAACGGCGGCCACGAAACCTGCGATCTTCACGCGGGTGCCGGCCTTTGCGAGCGGGTGTGCAGGGCGCCTTCAAGGGGACAAAGCGGCATACGAATGAGAGGAAGATAGCGCTGCGTTTTCCAAGCGGATGACGTCCGCCGGGCACTGAGCGCGAGCGCAGTATTGCTTGAGCTTGAAGCGCTACACGCGCGGAGGCGTAGCGCTGCTTACGAGGGGCACATTACGAGCCAACGTAGATTGCGATCGCTGATAGTATGTTTTGCCGTTTCTCGTACGGTTGGAACGTTCCCCCGCCATCTGGCTTGAAGGTGCCGTAGGGTGTGATTTCCGTGCCTGCAGCCCGGAGTACAATTGCATTGGCCCCGATTGCAGCGGCCTGCTTTTTTAATTCCGCGAGTGCATAATTTTGGCTTTCTTGAGTGGTGCGGCCACCCGTGACTCGCGCTTCAACGAAGCCAATAACTTCATAAGAAGGTGGGGCCTCGAGAAAAACCTTCACTTGTGCTGGGTCGGTTGGCGCGCGCTGCGTGCCGGTGACGTTCCCGGAGCCGTTAATGCTCCCAAGACCGGTTGTGCAACCAGCGACGAGTACCATCAAAGCTATCAGAAAAAGACGACGAATCATGATGAGGTTGCCCCTTTTTGGGTTGATGCTTTACCTCTGTTCGAAAACGCGGTTCCAATAATATAAGACTTACTCGCTTCACTGAAGGCAGGGCCTTTAGTTTTTACGCGCAGACTCCGTGAAATCACGTGTGCCCCGGGCCCTCCGCAGCGTTGTTCCGCGAGCCGTTCGGCCAGTCGGGTTTGATGTTTGACTAATTAGACCGTCGCGAGCGCACGCTCGAGGCGCGCGCGTACCTCGCCCCCGATCGTCTCGATCTCTGGACGGCCCACGAGTTGCATCACCGCCTGCGGATCCATGACCTCCACGTGTGTGGTGCCTTTTTCGTCTTGCCGCACAACGACATTGCAAGGCAGCAGCGCGCCGATCTGCGGCTCGGCCTCGATGGCCAGATGCGCAAACTGGGGATTGCAAGCACCAAGAATACGGTACGGTGGCATGTCCTTGCCGAGCTTCTTCTTCAGGGTAGCTGCCACGTCGATTTCGGTGAGGACGCCAAAGCCTTCTTTGCTCAAGGCGGCTGTTACGCGCTCGATTGCGTCCTCGAAGGACAGCGAAACTGTTTTGCCGAAGGTGTAGCCGGATGCCATGTTTAATCTCCTTGTCGGTACCGGTAGGACATATCTGACGGGTTTGATTTTAACGTGTTCGCGGGTTACGTCAGTCGTTTGACGCAGGGCAAGGCCATAGGTGGCGCGTGCCAATCCGTTAAGCTATATTGATTTCGCTCACGCCATGGCTTGTGATGATTCGTTGAGCACCAATCGGATAGTTTTCTTACTCCATCGGCGAAAGGCTGTGCGTGCTGCTCAAGACCGAATAACTGCAGCTATTCCGAGATCGATTGCGTGTGCGCCGGACCGTTGCAGAAATTCTTCTCACAATGGGTTTGGTGTGGCACGCAGAATGACTACGCTTTTCGCAAAGCAAACTGGAGGTGTACGCACGATGGATCGCTACTTCGATGACTTCGAGATTGGAGAACAATTCCGGTCGCGAGGGGCGACTATGACGGAGGCCGACATCATCAACTATGCATTGGCCTTCGACCCGCAACCATTTCACATCGACACAGAGGCGGCGGCGAAGTCTGCCTACGGCGGTCTCATAGCGAGTGGTCAGCATACCTTGGGAGTGGGCTGGCGCATGTTCTTGCAGGAAGGTTTGTTCAAGGCTTGCAGTATGGGCTCACCGGGCGTCGATGAGTTGCGCTGGACCGCACCGGTAAGGCCCGGCGATACGATTTATACCGAAGCCGAAGTGCTGGAGAAACGCCCGTCAGGTTCAAAGCCCGATCGCGGTATATTGCGCATGGGTTATCGCATGGTGAATCAGCGTGGCGAGACTGTATTGACCATGTCGATCGTGCACATTTTGGCGAAAGAGCCGCAATGAACTAGGGCAGCTTGTGATGTCCTAAGTATGGCGTTTGGTGATCGACCGCCGAGCTGGCGTTTTCCGCGGCAGTCGAACGAGACCGATTTCTTCCTTCTGTGCGCGCGCGACTATGGGCTCGGACCGATTCCAACCTTTTATTTTATAACGCGCCTCGAGCTCAGAATAAAAAACAAAACCCCGCCGCAGCGGGGCCTTGCCTGTTTCAAGCGCGTTGCGCCCGAT